>ERZ1031337.51-NODE-51-length-36883-cov-12.460872_pt1 | contig 36883 bp, 32 predicted proteins | sample MGYA00518209_ERZ1031337 | MGnify/ENA primary metagenome ERZ1031337 (study PRJEB33718, sample SAMN03159846) | human skin metagenome | collected 2014-02-25 | study: EMG produced TPA metagenomics assembly of the PRJNA266117 data set (Human skin bacterial metagenome...
GTCCTTCGCATCCTGGTCAAATTTTCTTGGCATATTCCAGATTTTCCCATCTACTCAGACGGAACAAAACCTGGGACACTTCATTTCCCAGTGGGAAGCCAGTCGCAGCGTACAGTCCAGCCCTTGTCGGCCAACGGCTTTCGCGGCATAAACCGCTCCGGGGACTGCGCCCCTGCGCTATTTATTCCACGATCCTTATGACCTCTGGCGGTCTGGCCTGTTCGCTTCTTTGTACCTTCCCGCCGAAAGGGAAAAGAATACGGGGAGCGGGACAAGGCAGCCGTGTGTCACCGTCTCCTGCCGAACCCACCGCAGAACCGACACGAAATCGCAGTTAGAAGAAACAAAACCCCCAAACAAAATCCCCCTATACCACTTGCTATAAGTATTGCAATAAGGTAGGCTATAAGTATAGCAACAAGGGGCAAACCCCCAGCTATATCGCTTGACACCGATTGAAAGGAATTGCCAACCATGGCAACCGCAACACTTGCCCGCGACGAAGCAACCGCCCGCTACCACGCACACTGCATCCGCCACTTCGGCTACATCGCAGAACACGCCACCATTGACACCACACACCCACTAGCCGACATCCGCGACGAAGTAAAAGACTTCTTCGGACTCATCCCCGTATCCAATGCCAACGCCACGGAAATCTGGGACGAGCTAACCAAGCTCAAGCTGCCGCAGGCAGGCAACTACGTATTTATCCCCGGCGGCGACTTCATGACCATTGTCGCAACGATCATCGAAATCTAAGCCACCAAACCCCACTGGCCCACGCCGGTGGGGTTTAAAAATCCCTCAAATGAAGTCGCTATACCACCTGCTATAAGTAATGCAATACGGTAAGCTATAAGTATAGCAACAAGGGGCAAACCCCCAGCTATATCGCTTGACACCGATTGAAAGGAATAGCCAACCATGGCAACCGAACTCACCAAAAGCTATGAGCACTACCTCGACCGTATTGCACGCGGCCAAGTAAGCACCACCAAGTTCAACCAGCCGGCACTGAAGCAGCTGGCCGATTACGTCGCACACGTTGAATGTCGAGACCTGTTCTTCGACCGCACTCCCAACAAACTCGAGGGGCAGGCTTGGGAAACCATCGCCAGCCGAGCAGGCAGCGCGCACGTACGCGCTAACGCGTGGTGCCTGGCAGCCTTCCACACCACCGAGCACAAGACCATCCCGCACTACCTTGCAATGGCGCAGCGCGCCGTGCCCGATCACTCCTTGGCAAACATGATGATCCGCCTCTACGAAATTGCCACCCCGCCTGGATTCGCCCACGCACGGGCACGCGGTGGACGCTCTGCCCGCGAACTATTCGAGGGACGCGGTTTCGTGCTTGGACTGCCGACCGTCACGAGCTAACAAACCGCTAGGGGAGGGGCGCGCATTCTCCACACCACCACGCGCACCACCACACAAAGCCCACGACGTAAACGAACACCATGAGCTCAATTGACTACCCAACCACCGCCGACCGCGCGCACACTATCGCGCTTGAAACATTGTCAGATAGTGGGGTTGCTGCCGCGTTTAGCGGAACAGAGATCTCCGCACTTCTACACGTACTTGAACCAACGCCGCAGCAAGCATGCGACATCTTGGAGGAATGGGCCGCCAACGACTCCGAGTCGCACGTGATTGAACGCGGCACCACCCGCGAGTTCTACTGCACACCGGGACAGCACGTAGCAACGGTTAGCCTGTAGTACTACCTGACACAAGCGAGCTGACAACCGTGATAGTTAAAACAGCGTTTGTTGGTCATCAGAGACACCGAAAATAGCCGCCCGGTACTTATCTTCGTCCCAACCGTCAGCAAGCGCGTCACGCACACGTCGCGAGCGTTCTACACGTGAAGACAACGCGGTAACGGCCACGCGGTTTCCCGCGTGCCTGCCAAGCTCGACGGCATAAGCCAAGTTCTCGCGCTGCGTAGTCTTACGCACATGTCCCGGCCCCGTGCGCACACATAGCGGCTCATTGCATTCATGTTCGGCAACCTCGCCAGGAGCGAAGACCACACCTTCACACAGCAACGCGAAACGATGCGCGGAGACCGTGCGTTGCCGCGAGTTGCGTTGCCATGTAAAGCGACCATAACCGTCAGGAGAAGAAATTGAACCCGTCCACAGCCAACACCCGTGTGGTGACTTTACGACGTGTCGATAAAACGACTCGATCACGGCATCATCAAAGGCTAGTTCCGGATCGTTAATACGCTTGCGCCGCGTCGCATGCCGACGCGCCGAATCCGGCAAGTCCAAACCGGCAAGCGGAACGTCTTCAAACTCAGAAATCTAACTCACCACTTTTCGACGTCCACTGACTATGTCAGCATGGTGGGCACATCCACACCCACGAGAAGATAAACATCATGGACGCCTTGCCGTTCGTTAACACTCACGACGCAATGCCCGACTGGTGGGAACTCGCTTTCGTAGTCGTTCCCATCATCATTATCATTCAACAGTTCCGCCACAAGAACGGCATCATCGCCGGAAGCATAATCGCGGTCTCTGGAATACTTGGCTGGTGCTTCCTGTGGTGGGTACTAACGTTCTTTGGAGGTCTCGTCGGCAACATGGCCCAACACTACGAAGATGCGAAGAACTACGAACAACAACAAAGCTCCACCGAATACCCCGATAGCTACACGACAGAAAGCTACTAGAACCTAGCCCTGGTCGAGGTCACCCTCAGCGGCGCTGTGCGACTCATGAGATGAGTCGGCAGCGCCGCTTTCCTTATCGGCAGACTCACCTTCACTGGTGGACTTGCTTTCCTTGTCTTCCGATTCTTCCGAGACCGAAAGTAGGTCGGAGAATTCCTTCACGCTGAGACCAACGAGGTCGCGAATCGTGGACTTCTTTTCGCCAAGCTCAATCAGTTCGCGAGAAGCGTGACCAATCTTTTCGTCAAGCTCGTCGCGCTGGTCGAGAAGACTCAGCAACGAGTTCAACTTTTTCTTGCGGTCGCGCAGCTTTTGCTGCTCTTCCTCAAAATGCGCGCGCACCGCCTGACGAGCTTTCAGGGACTTGTTTGCTTTGACCATGCTTCCAGCATGCCAGCCGCACACACCCCGGGCAAGCCTGACACAAGCGCCCCCTAACGGGAAGCGCTTTAGCGATGGACAAAACCAATGTTTTTTGACTCCTCCTATCGCACCTGGGCTAACGCTCAGACGTGAGCTTCGCTCACCAGGCGCAATCGCCTGAAACAACACACACTATTGGCACTCTTAGTGTTAATCGGGTTTTGGCTGCTAGACTAGGGCGCATGATGACCCTGCGCGTAGTCAACAGCGGAACAGGTTATGAGTACCTGTTGCGCTCTGTGGCTACCAATGATGGGCCGACAGACGCGCCAAGTTTGTCGAAGTATTACGACGCGAAAGGAACCCCGCCAGGCCGTTGGTTAGGGTCTGGTCTTTCCGGTTTGAACACCGAAAACGTCGTGCAGGGTGGGGAAGTTACCGAGTCGCAAATGGCCGCATTGTACGGCGAAGGTCTGCACCCGGATGCGGATATGAAGATGTCCGAGGGGCAGAAAATCAAAGACGTGCAGCTGGGGCGACCGTTTGCTCACTTCACTAATGATGTGCCGGTTTTGGTGGCTCTTCGTGACGCGGAGCGCCGCCATAGGCAGACAACTGGCACGCTGATGGGAAAGCAGGAGCGAGCCGAATTAGTCCAGGATATTGGCCGGGAATTCTTCATTGAAGAACACGGTGTCGAGCCGCAGTCAGGCCGGGAAATCGTCAACTGGGTCAACGGTCTTAAAGACGATGTGCGCCAATCTGTCTCGGGTTTTGACCTTACTTTTTCGCCCGCAAAGTCCGTATCCGTGGCGTGGGCGTTGTCTGATGAAGAGACCGCGCGGCGCATTGAGAAACTTCATCACCAGGCCGTCAAAGAGGCTATGGCGTGGGCAGAAGACAACGTGTTTTTTACTCGTTCCGGCAAACAGGGGCGCGAACAAGTCAAGACGAAAGGCGTTATTGCCTCTGAGTTTAAGCACTACGATACGCGCGCAGGAGACCCGGATCTGCACTCGCACGTACTGGTATCTAACAAGGTTCAGGCCGAAGACGGGCGCTGGCTATCGCTTGATTCCAAAGCACTGCACAAGCAGGCTCAAGCTATTTCGCACCGCTATGACTCCATCTTGAACACCTTGCTATCCAACGACATGGGCTACACTTTCACCGCACGCGACCACGGTGTAAATAAGGAACCAACGTGGGAGATCGACGGTGTTTCCGAGTCGTTGATGGAGTCTTTTTCTAAGCGTCGACGCGGCGCAGAGCCGGTCTACAAGCGACTGGTGGAAGAGTTTGTCACCGCGCGTGGTGCTACGCCTAACTCGGTTGAGGTGGGTCGTTTGTGGCAGCAAGCTATCTTGGAAACCCGTGATGCTAAGCGTGAACCAGAAAGCCTTTTTGAGCTTCGCGCGGGCTGGAAAAGCGAAGTATCCGCCCGCGACAACGGGCAAGAAGAACTAGCTGCAATCGCCCAACTTGCCGCAGATTCTGGCCATGATGAGCGCCCACTATTCGACGCCGAGGCCCACTTATCGGGCCTTATTGACGACGTTTTAGACACGGTGACAAGACGTCGTTCCTACTTTCGTACCTCGCATGTAGCTACCGCTTCGGGTGGAAAACTCCAAGGCTATCGCTTTAATTCCCTTTCCGAGCGCGACCTCATCCACGCCACTGTGGTCGAGGCTATCGTGCGCGATAAAGCCATTGCCCTCAATGATTTCGACGTCCTGGAACTGCCCGAATCCTTGAAAAACACGGCAGGAAAAGCCCGCGACGCCCGCGCCGATAGCGAGCTTTATACCACCCAGGACATCCTCGATACCGAAGATAAAGCACTGGCTGCACTCAACGAGCCGGTGGCCGCATTCGCACCTACCCAGGCGATTGATACGGCTCTTGATGAGCACGAAAAGCAGGCTGGTTTCCGTCTTAACGCCGGGCAGGAATCCATGGCGCGCTACCTCCTTACCTGCGGCACACTGGCCGCTACTGGCGTGGGCCCGGCAGGCACCGGCAAGACTGCGTCTATGCGCCTTGTCGCCAACGTCTGGGCGAATGAGGGTCGCAACGTGATTGGCCTGGCACCGTCTGCACAAGCCGCAGACGTGTTGTCTGAGGACTTAGGCTTTGACGCTTTTACCATCGACAAACTCACCTACACCTGGCGCGGAAACCACCCAACAAAGCCCGGCCATAGCCTCAAAGACCTTCCAGTATCCATTAACGCCGGTGACATGATCATCGTTGATGAGGCCGGCATGGCCTCTACCCCTAACATCGGCTCCCTGCTAGAGATTGCCGAAGAAGCAGGCGCAGTCGTGCGCTTTATCGGCGACCATAAACAGCTCGGCGCGGTCGAGAACGGTGGCCTCTTCGGCGCTATGGTCAACGCTGCCGAGCGTACTGATAATCAACTTTCCGAAGTTGTACGCTTCGGTGGAGATAGTGAGCAATCTGCCACCAGCTTGCGCTTGCGTGAAGGAGATTCTTCTACTTTCGACTTCTACTTAGAGCGCGGTTGGGTCAATGGTGGCGCACGCAGCGACATGCTGGACAACGCCGCAGCAGACTACCTGGCTGATATTTCCAGCGGTAAAACCAGCCTTCTTATCGCTGCCACCAACCACGATGTAGCAGAACTCAACGACACAATCCGCGCCCACTACATCGCTAACGGCGCTGTTGACACCACCATGGAAGCCCAACTTTCCAGAGGGGAAAAAGCAGGCGTTGGCGATACGATCCTGGCGCGCAAAAACCAGACTTTCTACGACGATGAGACCGCGACCAGTACCCGTATCAACAACGGCACACTGCTAACTGTCACCGCCATTGCCGAGGACGGCAGTATCACCGCCCGCAACACAGCAACCGGCGAAGAGTTGTGCCTTCCAGCAGACTACGTCCACGACAATGTGCAGTTGGGCTACGCTGCTACCGTCCACCGCGCCCAGGGCAGCACCGTGGACTGTACCCGCGCGGTCATTGACCACCACGTCGATAGGGCCGGGCTGTATGTCGCACTTACACGCGGCAAAATCGCCAACCACATCTATGCTGTCACCGAACACCAGCTAGATGAGCTGGCCGAAGAAGGCCACTACCACTACCAAGGCATAGACCACGCCCCCAGTGCTAGGGACGTCTTCGACAAGGCAATCTCGCGCGATACCACCCCGAAGGCCGCACGCGAGGTCATCGCCGACGTCGTAGACGAGCAAACCTCACCCGATCGCATGATGGGCCTGTGGCTCATGGGCAAAGACGAAGCCACCAACGACTTCATCGACTCCTACCTCCCCGACTGGATCGACACCCTGCCCGGCAACCTTGCCCGAAAGATTGAAACCAGCGACGACGGCGCAGAACCTATCCGCCACGGCTGGGCGAAGCTTATTGACGCAGGTATTGATCCGCGCACCGTCATGGACGCTGCTACCCGTGATATTGACAATGCCCACGATCCGGCACGTCTTATCCGCTACCGGCTGGATGAACAGCTCCGCTTGCGCGATACCGGCAAGCGCCACCAGTTGCCTCCTGTATCTGGTCAGACAGATATAGAACTCGATACGTGGTTGCGCACTCACAACCCTTACGACCGCGCGGAAACTGCTCGCCTTACTGGAAAGGAAGGAAACCTCAACCAGCTCAACCAAACTGTGCTGGCCGAGCACGCACGCTTTGCCCGCTCGAAGGTCGAGTCGCTTACCTGGCAGGAGGCAAGTATTACTACTCGCCTACACGAGGACAAAGACGCAGCCCTCAACGAGGTACAGGCCGACTACCAGCAGGTAGTCCTTGATGCTGGGCGCATTCGCGCCTATGAGCAGGCCATGGCAGACCACAGTGCGGCCCTTCGTGAAGAAGAAGCAGCCCGCGCGGACATTGAGCACCAGCGCCTACTGGCAGACGACTACACCCGCCCTGTTGCCGAGCGGGCCTACGACCACGACGCTGCAGGCTATGGCACGTACCAACAGCGCATAGACCAGGCGAACACGCGCCTTGAACAAGCACAACAGCGCCGCAGCCTAGCCCAGCAGGCCATTGAAGAGACCGGTGCTAACTTGCCGGAGGCAGGCCTGTGGGACGAAATCTGCTACCGCGCCGACGACACAGAAGAATGGGACAAACGCCTAAACGCTGCCGCACAACATGACAGCGAGCACGCTCACAATCTTCAACAGCGACTTGATTCGATTCGCCGAGAGAAGATGGACTGGGCCGACCGCGCAGACATCGCCACGCGCTTGCGCGCAGAGGAAGTCCCCAACGATGTTGCCGACCATGCAGGCTACATCGCTGATGAAGTCAACCTACTTGCCGCACAACGCACCTACGAACTACGCCGCCTGGGCGTAGATGAGCCAGCACAAGAGGCAATCCGCGACATGGTCGCAGAAACCATTGCTGCTGCCTACGAACCAGACAATGACGAGACTCACCACGATGAGCAAGACGCCGCCGTCCAAAACACCGTAGAGGAAGAGCAACCTGCACCCGAGACCACAGCAGAAGATGAAGACGCCGACGAACTGCACGAGGGCGCACAAGCTGGCCTCGACTTCCTCGCCAGCCTCGGACTAGGTGGCGAACAGCAAAGCGTTACCAGCGACAGCGACACCACCGACGAACAAGCACCCGCTGACGAGCTTGAAGAAGAACAAAGCCCAGAGCTTTAGATAAACAGAAAGGCGGTAGAAAGAACCGTCTGGTCTTTCTACCGCCTTGTGCGCGGGTGTATGGCTACATTTCGGCAACCTGCTCATCGGCTTGTTCGGCTGCGTCAGCAAGTTCGTTATCCGGCGATTCCAGTTCTTCGCTGGTCTCTTCCTGTAGCTGGTTAACTAGCTGATCGCTGGGGGATACGTCACTGTCGCCTACCGCGAGAGCGTAGGAATCAATGGCTTCGGGATCTGCGTCCTGAGCTTCTAGATCTTCAATGACTTCTGCCGGAGACAATGCGGTGACCTCGCGGGCGTCGTCGTCTCCGGCTGCTGCGGAGATGTCTTTGCCAAGGCGTTCCACGCTATAACGCGAAAGTTCTCCGTCACGGGAAGAAAATCGGAAATCGTGGCCGTCTTCGTCAGTAAAGGCCATGTTGTCCTCGAAGCTATCGGCGATGGCGGCGGCAGATTCGGCCATACCGCGGCGGTTGAAATCATCAATGACCCATGTGCGGGATTGCTCATTTTCTTCTATGAGCGCTCGGCAACCTTCTACTGCGAGTGCTCCGCCTGCCATGCGTGTGAGAGCGTTGGGGCCTGGCTGAATCGTGCGTGGAGGAAAGTGGCGTACACGCTCTGCATGTAGTGCGCGGCGCAGGTTTCGGATAGTGCGGGCTGTGGACGCATCGACAGATGTACGAGACATAGTAGGTGTCCTTTCGCTTGTGTTTAGGAGGCGGGTTTAGTTGCGGAAGTAACTGGTAGCGGACGAGATGGAACGTCTTCACGCTTACAATCGGCGAAGACTCCGTCGTCCTTCATGATTTGTCGCATGTGGTAGTCGCCGTGCAGGCGCAGGAAGGTCTCAAGTGCAGTATCTGGCTCCTTTACCCGCAGATACTCGTAGCGCTTCCAGAGCCCGTCTAGTCGGGCGATTACCTCGGGGTGGTTCCACCAGGTGGGAGACCACGCGATGTTTTTCATCCGGTTGTCGGTAGTCGGGTACATAGTCACTAGGAACTTATCGACAAACTCGAAGACGCTTTTGTAGTGGAAGTCTTTGGGATCGATTTTCTCTTCTGCCATGGATTCCTCCGGTGGTAGTTACTGTTGTGCAGGAAGCAGCTGGCGGGTTTCGTCGTTCCAGTAGGTGCGCTCCCAGAACGGCTCTAGATACAGCGCGAATGGCCGTCGCCCGGTAAACGCGAGTGCTTGTCCATAGGGCAAGGCAGCTAGTTCTGCCGCGTTGAGGATCTTCTTTTCCCGCGCTTGTATCGACGTTGAGCGTCCTCCGTCTGCCGATCGAGATACGGATTTGGTCAGCTCTTCATAGTCTCCAATAAGAAGCTCTAGCTTGTTGAGCATGTCTTGGTCACGGACTCCGCCGCCGTAGAGCAGAACGGACGCAGCAGACCACAAGGCCTCCATGCCCTCCTTGCCCCAGGCTTTTACGCCTTGGGCATAGGACTGCAAGATGGTCATGACGATGATTCCACGCGAACCGTAGTGGGAGTACAGCTTAGGAAGCTCGGGCCACGGAACCGTGTTCGCAGCCTCATCGAGGGCGGCAATCATCGGCACTGGCAGGCGCAGACCGTTTTCTTCGCCATAGCGCTCAGCAGCTTTCATTGTGGCCGCTGCTAGTGCCGTCGTTAGAGCAGCCGCGTTGTCTACGCCTTCCTTGGACAACAGATACAACGTGTCGTGGTCGGCGCGGACAAACTGCTCGGGTTCGAACTTGTCCTTGTCCTCGCCTGGGGTAACCCACTGCCTGATGGCTCGTCGTCCCAGTGGCGCAGCCATTTGCGCTGCTTGGGAGAAAAGACCGGAGCGGGTGCGCTCGGTAATGCTGTAGGTTCCGTTGAGCGCGTCAGCCATGGATTCCCATTCGTCAAAGCGCTGCAAAATACCTACTGGCGTGCGGTCTTCATCGTCGTTAACCCAGCGGAAAACGTCGGTAATAGGGCGGTTGTCCAGTGCTGCGGCGAGAAACAGTCTGCCCAGCAGGTCACGACCGCCTTCGGAGAAGAAGGCGTCGCCTGTACTGTTATCGCCGTGGGCTGCGGAGCGGAAAATATCGGCCAGCGCGATAGCTTCACTATCCATCTTCATCGGGTCGCGGCGTACCGCGTCGAGAGGATCGAAATACCACGGGCGATCGTCGCGGCCAGCAACAAGGCCTTGAGGGTCGAAAATCCAGATATTTCCACGTGCCTCGGTAATCGCGGCAGTGTCATAGACAATATCGGCCTTATTCGAGGTCGTCAGTACGTTTCCCGGAGCATCGACAATAGCCGGAATAACCTGAGACGTGGTCTTTCCTCGGCGAGGCCCGAAAATCACGAGATACAGATCTTCCCACGAGGAATACACCCCGCGTCGCGACTGTAGATCTTTGCCCATGCGCAGGCCGGGATAGTCTTTAGCGGCGTCTTCGCCAATAAACTTCGCTGCCTTCTTCTCCGCGCTTTTGCGCGACAAGGAAGCAATATCGCCTTTGGGGGCCAAGTACTTTGAGGCCTGTCCCGTAGTGCTGGTGGTCTTTTTCGGCTTGGACTTCATCCATAGATAAACCAACCCAGCAATAACTAGCCACAGCAGCACTGCGGCTACCGTCGCAATGACAGTCCACTCCAGCTGACCTTTGATAAGTCCGGCTAGTGTTTGAAATGGGTTGAGAGGTGGTTTTTCTTTACCGGCAAGCTTCCAGCTTGCTACCGCACCGATTTGCACGGTGCCAAGTACGGACAATGCTGCTACGAGAATGACAGCAAGGAAGATGGTTTGCCCGTCCGCTCCTGGCCCGCCTGAGTTTCTGGGGTTGGTTTTGCCCATTACTCTTCGTCCTTTCCTGTGCTATTTACCTGCGGGTTTTCGTCACTTTGACGGTTATTCATCATCGAGTTCAACAAGACTTGCGAGGTCAACGTTTTTCAGCGAGCGGAACCCTCCCATACGCGCTACCGAGGACGCACGCTCATCTGTCGGATCGACCTCGATGGTCACGGCAACTTGGGAGTCTTTGGCAACGCCTCGAAGTCGCAGCTCATCTTCATCAAGGTCGGGGTATTCAGTGTGGATATGCAGGTCAATGAGTTCTGCTCCCGTTTCCTCTTGTACGCGGCGAGCAAGGTAGACCGCCTTTTCCGCAGCTGACTGTTCAGCACTGCCAATATCGCCTGGCGTATAGATGGCGTCGTTATCAAAGAAGCTGCCAAACCAAATAGCCTCGCCCGTCTCGTCAACTAGGGCGAAAGCACCTTTATCGCCCTTGTCGCTTTCTACTGCGCCCGTCCACACATCTAGGCGAGTGCCGGTGGCGTCATTTTGTGCGAGTTCTTCGGCGCGCTCGTGCTGGCGAGCCTGTCGCTCTTCCCTCTCGATAGCCGACATGGCCTTGTAGTCAATGCCAAGGATTTTTAGCTTGTGCATGAACTTACCCATGTCACTGCGGTCGTCAACGTCGACGCCGGCCTCTGTTCCAATCTCGCGCAGTTGTGAGGTAGTTTCTGCTGCTTTGAGCCTGTCCTTGTATTCCTCTGAGGTCACAAGGTTTTCAATTTCGTCGAATCGGGCATTGTCACTGGCTTTGCTCATGGTTTTACTCCTTGTCGTATCTGTTTAAGACATGGTCTGCGGCTGAGAAATGGTGATGTTGTCTAGCCTCCACCACCCCAGGTTGTTAAAGTGCGCGAAGACGTCATAGCGCAGTTTCTGCTCATGCTTGTCACCTTTGACAGTGACTTTTACCGAGTACTGGCGTCGGGCTTCCATATCAGTGTCTTCGGGACGCTCTTCCAGGCCTTCGGTGAGCTCTACCGAGGCCGTAGCCTTATCGTCGACCCAACTAGCCCACTGTTTGCCAGGCACTTTGAACATCCCCGACCAAGAATCGCGGTTGTCGTAGGCAAAGTCTTCATCCATCAATGGCTCGGCCTTGCGGGCAGCATCGGCGATGGTGTGATCGTCTTTTGGAGACCAGGAGAAGATCTGCTCGACAACATCATGGGCTACTTTGTCCACGTCTTCTTGGTCAGTGTCTTGAAGCGGGCCGCGCACTTCGGGCTGCTCCCACTGGCTTACCGTGGGGTCTTCCATGCCGGTATCCGTTCCGTCCGGCTCATCATTTCCGCACGCCGTGAGCGCTACAGTGCTGGCCAGGGCGAGTGCGATAGCTGTCTTTTTCATTGCTGTCCTGCCTTTTCTTATTCGCTTACTCGATACGCTTGATGTGGCTCATCGGTGCGTACGTCGTATTCACCGGAGTCCACGCCATAGGTTTGAGCCTCGATCCATTTGTCCTTTCCGTCTTTCTTGCCGGAGTAGATCGCAACGTGGTGTTCTGCTCCATCGCCGCCGATGAGAATGATGTCGCCAGGTTTCTTGTCCTCCCAATCAACCTTTTTCAAGTGCTCATCTTTGGCCTGGGCTTGCGTCTGGTGAGGTAGCTTGACCTTGCCCTTGGTAGCGACAGCCACCGCACGGAGAACAAGTCCGGAACAGTCGTAGCCTTCCTCTCCGCCGTCTTGTCCCTTCGTCGGGCCGTTCTCGTCGCCACCGCCCCATACGTAGGGATAACCGAATTCTTTACGTGCTGCGGCGACAATGCGCTCGCCAAGCTCACCAGACGGTGCCGGGTCATCGCTGGAATCGCCGTTTCCGGCTTCGGTATCACAACCATCACCTACGTTGGCCTCGCCCAAGGCTTCAATTTCTTCCTCGGACAAGTCCTTGCCCGCACCGCGATATTTATCTACCAGCTTGGTCGCAATATCAGCTTCTTGCTGGTAAACGCCCGTGCCCGTATCGTTTCCCTGAACCGTACTTGCGGCTGCACCTACTTCCATTCCTTGGTAATCGACGTCTTCGAGGTGCTCATAGAAGTTCTTCGCCTGAACTGCTGGGTTCATCAGTTCTTCTACATCACCCCAAATACCGACCTGCTGCTGGAAGGTGCCCACAGAGCCGTGGTCACTACTTACTGCATCGTGCGGGAAATCCAGCGACTTTTTGAGCTTTTCGGACGTCACATCGTCGGCCATACCGCTTTGTTCTTCTGGGGTAATAACTCCATCGTTGGCGTAGACCTGTAGCTGGGACTCGTGCTTAGCGGTCGCTACAGCAATCTGTCGTCCCTTCTCATCGACGTGCATGCTCTCGCCAATTGCAACGATCTGCTTCGCCAAGGCGAGCTGACGGCCAGAAAGCCCCTCGAATCCGCCCTTTTCGTCAGCGGGTTGCCCGCTGCCTTTAGACTTGCTCTTCTTGCTGCCACTATCCGAGCTTTCTTTGCTTCCGCCGCCTACAGCGGCGGCCATAGTGTCGGCGAAGATCTTCGATCCAGATGGGCCAGGGTGGACTCCATCAACAAGCATTCCGGGGTCTTTATTCGCCTCTGCTGCCCAGTCGAAGTAGTCATAACCAGACTTTTTCACCGACTTATTAAAGCTGTCAGCGTGAGGTACACCGGCAATGGTCATAAGAACCAAGTTGGCGTCACCAATCTTGTCTTTCGCCGCGTCGAACTGGTCTTGTCCCACTTCGCCGTTCGTACCCAGAGCCATGACCACAGTGTCGAATTGGTCGCCGTCGTCGATTTCTTGCATACCGGCTGCGTACTGCTTGGAGTCTTTGGCCCTGACTTCGGCTCCTGGAATCGCGCTTTCAATTTGGCTGCGCGCACCATTGGAAATGGAATCGCCTACAACAAGGACTTTTCCTCCGCCGTCCGAGTTCTTTTTAGAGTCTTTGTCCTTCTTGTCGGAATCTCCGCCACCCTTTTTGCCTTCTTCGGCCTTGTCCAGCCATGGCTTAGGGTCGACGCGCTCACCGCCTGCTGCTCGGTCACCCTCGACAACCTCGAAGTGCAGGTGGGGGCCAGAAGACTGACCGGCACTGCCCATATCAGCAATGTGCTGGCCCTTAGTAACCTTGTCGCCGGTCTTAACCTTGACCTGACCAGGTTCTTCGTGACCGTACACGGTTTGAATTTTCTTACCGTCAATATCATGTTCCACGACAACCCAGCCGCCGAATCCTTGCACGCCAGAGTCTTGGGCTTGGATAACGCGACCATCTGCGAAAGCATAAATAGGAGTACCTCGCGGGCCTGCAATGTCTTGGCCAAAGTGCATACCGCCCTCGCGTGGGCCATAAGGAGAGGTTTCCTGGGTGGCTTCTTTATCGCTCGGGTAGGCAAAATCACCATCAACGACAACATCACCTGAGCCCGATCCACCTTCATCTTCGGCACATACTTCATCCTCATTGCCACCATCGAGGACGACGACGATGATAAGGACGAGAAATAGGACGATAGCGACGGCGATTCCGATAACCTTTTTCATCCGTCTTCACTCCTTAGTCGTCGCAGTCGTGCATTTTCTTCTTGCAAGCGCTCATTGCGCTTTTTCAGGCGGGCGATTTCACGTTGTAAGTGCTGAACTTGCTTGACTGTGGGCGAGGGCCACAGATTTTCTTCTTGCAACCATTCCGTCAGCGTCGTACGCCCCATGCCCCAGTCTTTAGCGATTGCTTTCGCCGCTGCAGAGGCAGAGGAATACTCTTTCCACGTTTCCTCAAACTCCGCCATGGCCTGGCGCTTAGTGGACTCATCAAAAGGACTTACGAACCCAGACATCTATGCCCCCTCACCTTCCAAGAAGAAGTCCTCGAAGCGGGCATTCGTATTGTGCAGCTGCTCTTGAACTTCGGTCGGGAACAGCATTGTCTGTACCGGAATGCCTGGCGAACCGTCCTTGGCAGGCTTAATCATGAATCGTCCACGACCAGGTGGGGTTGCCCTCGCGCCACGTGTACGCGAGCGTGCAGGCGGCGCACCGCGAGACCACGAGACAATCATCTCTGCTTCGGCAGGTGAAAATTCCAACTGCGTAGACAAAATATCCAGCTCACTGGTGGGAAGTCCGCCACAAATAACCATGCCAGCACGCTCAATAAAGCCCATTGCTGTCTTGCGGTCTTCCTCAGTCGGCAAGGCCTCTAGGTCTTTGAAAGTGTGGGTAATCATAAACAGCGCAGTCGCGTCTGTACGGTTTAGGCGCGTTAAAGCGTCAATCTGGCCGACCATGCCCGGAGCTGACGAGAGCACCTGCCACATCTCATCGAGGCACAGATTGAAGTAGCGCTGAGGGCCAAGGCCGGCATCGGCGAGCATGTGTGAAGCCTCAATGGCACCGAAGGCAGAGCCCCAGCAGGCCATCATGACCGCTGCTTTCATCGCGGAATCACCACGATCAATAGCGGAGACGTCGATACAAATAGCCGGTGAATCTACCTCAATCGGAGTAGTAGTCTGACCGTCAAAGATACGGCCTGTAGCGCCGTCAAGCAGGGAGTTAAGAGAAAGGACAAGCGCGTCAATGCGCGCATTCCACTGTTCGTTAGTCTCTGCTCTGCCGAGCTTGCGCAGCCACTGCGGGCCGCGCTCGATGTAGGCAATGAGGTCTTTGAGTACAGGTGGGTTTTCCCAGTCGATACGTTCTTCTTCGTACATTCCGCGCAGTGCTGCAGAAATAAGCATGGACTCATAGTCTTGGACAGCGCCGCCGCGACCAAGGCTAACTAGCGTGGTTACCATCGTGACCTGACGGCCATGGACTTGTTCCTTTGCGCGGTTGAGCAAGTCTTCAATGTTTTGCAGAGAAATATCGTCGTTTTCTGCTGCAGCCTCGTCTCGCTGAGAGGACATAAGTTCTGCGCGCTTGGCTTCTAGCTGTGGGATAACACGACCGAGCGCACCCACATCAAGAGGATTGATGTGCCCATAACCGTGGCCGACGGTAATGACTTGGCCGTGGACTTGGTGGGTAAAGCCGACGTATTCGCCTTTAATATCGCCTGCGGCAATCGTAATCTGCCCATTGGAGGCCCCTCCCATAAGCATTTTGCGCACTAGGGTGGACTTTCCTAACGACGGCAACGACAAAATAAAGCAGGAAGGGTTAGCGATAATTCCTTCTCGAAACCACGACAACGGGTCGCATCCTACTGCCGCGCCCGTGGTGACATGGCGTCCTAGTGGCGTTCCAATAATCGGTGCAGGAGCACCAATGACATTGGGATTAAAGCCGCAACCTAGATTCGTCGTCGTCTGCCATTCCATCGGGCCATTTTGAACGGCCATGTAGCCTGCGTGGTGGCCGGTAAAGCCGCGTGGTTTCATGATGGTGAAAGGCTTTTCGCCGCGCACCGGCATGGCGCCGCCAGCACGTCGGCGCTGGCGCTCAATGGCTTCGGCGTGCTTCTGGCTCGTTTTTTTCCACTTGCGATAGCGCCTACCCTCGCTCGACCAGCGGGACGGAGTTTCCTTCTCGCCGTCCAAGATCTGCTCGTGGAGAGTAATCATTTCTGCGTCGTGCGTGTCCATTGCTTTAATCTGCTCCCTAGAATCCTGTGTCTAAACCGTTACTTTTTCTGCGTCCCACGCCAGCTCGCCGATGCCTAAGCCTGCGAGGAAGCCCGCCATTTGTCGGCCATAAATGCGGCGTACTCGAAGGCGCTCTACTGCTGACAATTCGCTAATTAGTGCCGCTGCGGCGTTTTCTATCTGTTCCACGCCTGCTTCCGCCGCGACTGTAAGAATCCCGGAATGTCGGCCTGGGTCGTGTTCCTCGGATTCCGATCCAGGCCTAAAGATTCGTGTCCAGCGCGCTACACCGGCAAGTTCTCCCTCCAATACAAGTTCACGAAGCAAAGCGTCCAAGTCCCCGTCGTCCATGACGTCGAAACTGACTGCCGCCACATCGTCAAAAGTGATAGTTGCGGTGGTCTCTTCCACTGTGTCCACCTTGAGCTCTGGCCACTGTCCAGTTGAAGTGCCGACAGCATTCGCTACGCGGGCATAGATTTGTTCGTCAGTCATAGGAGTCGAGACCACCTCGCCGAATTCATAAAAGTCAGGCAGCTGCGCGGCAAGGCGGGTCAAGGCCTCGTTGGAGTCCTTGCGCTCTGTTTTATCGAGCTGCTTAAAGGTGACAGACATATAGCTGCCCGTGGAATCGACGGTGTAGGCAGTAGAAATAACCGACTCGTCTTCAGAAATAGCCTGCTCCCAGTCCCAGATTTTCTCCGAGCTAATCTCATCTGGGTTATCAACTTGGAAACACACCGTTGCCGTAGCGCGCGGGGTTTGGCGAATGACTGCGCCAAAGGAAAAGCCTGCCTTGTCACGAGAAGTATGCAGCTGCACGTTCGTCAGGCGTGACAGAGTGCGACCCGCCTTGTTCTTTTTGCCAAAAAGTCCGAAAAGCACCTAATTTCCCCTATCCTTGTGCCGCCAGCGCGGACGTAGATTCCTTCGTCCATGGAATCTGGCCAAGCCCGCACGACGTGATGAATCCTGCGTCTTGCTGGCGCGACATCTCGCGCAACCGCAGGTTGGCTTGTGCGCCTAGCTGCTTGACGTCGTGGCGAATACGCCCCAGAAGTTCTTCGTCTTCTGTCGTGGCAGTGACAAACAGGCTGTAGCGTCCCAACTGCGCACCGCGTGCTTGTGCTCTACGCGCTGCTTCGGTGTGCTCTAGGCGCATTTCAGCAGCAGCCGATCGGATTTTCTTTGATGAGTTAGCCGCCACCATCGCGTCTCGGTGCTCTGCCTCCACGCGGGAGGCACCTGTACCAGCCTCATACGGGCGGTAAACCAGCGCGACGCGCTTACGGTCAATGCGTGCATGGGGTGCAATCAGGTTGCCGAGCAAGGTGTCCTCAAACGTAGAGCGGGGTGCAGAGGCCATTTCCCACGTCACCGAAGAAACACCATCATGGCGATAGACGTTCTTGCGCACGTCATGGAATGCTGGGCCTGCGTCGAACCATTCGAGATCGTGGGTGTTTCCGCCAACGGAAATTTCTTCAAAGTCGCCTTCGGCGGCAGGGTTAAAGAACTTGTGTGCGCGTGCGCAAACTTCTTCTGCGTCCATGGGGGCTGCCTGGATTCCCGACCAGGTCAGTTCCTCGTACAGGCCGGGAAGCCGGGTGCCAATTAGCTGCAAGAAGCTAGTGTCGTCTGTTTCAGCAACGCTCACTTTCAACGTGACTGCGATATGAGCTTCTGTCTCAGGGATTCCGACCGACAATTCATCAGAGGCTTCTTGCATAATGCGCTTTGCTACCTCGGGCGCGTCGTCGTGAACCGTTGCCTGGACTTCCTTAGCCACCAGCTCGCCAGTATCAGGGCGAGAGTTCGTAACAAAGACAGTGGAGACCACGTCACCTGACAGTGACAGGCCGGCCAGCCAGCGGCCCCAATTAGCCGTCATGTCATTGCGTTCTTCCTGAGTCATGGCGATTTGTCCCGACAACTGGCAGTCGAATAGGACGGTAGCTTCGCGACGGTGACGGTCAAAGACCACGCCGAAGTCTCGGCCTACCGCATCTGTTCCTTCAAGTAGTTCGGTACGTGCCAACGAACCAGGAAGGCGGTAGCGGCCTCCTGCTAACCGCGACGAGGGCCCAGAGATATAGACGTTGTCGCCGCGAGCACGGCGACGCCAGTCCTGAAAAATCATCTCCGATACCTGGGCTACCGAGCGCCCGCCCACATTAAGCGAGACCAGCAAGGCGATAATCACGGTGATAGGAAGCACCACCAGAAAGCCGATTTTCTGCATTCCGCCGAGCTGGCAAACCAAAAAGCCGATGAAGCCCGCGCCTAGGACGATGGTGGTTTTCATCGAAAATCCGCCGATACCAGTACGACGGCTAGGCTGGCCGAGCGCGTACACGGGGACGTCTACGTTATCTGCCATGGCTTTTACCTCCTTACATTTCCGTGATAGTTGCCTTGTTGACCAATGGACTCATCGAGGATTCCTTGGATTTGACGTGCTGCTGAGCCTGCGGCACGACCGCCGCGCGCTCCTTGTCCTGCTAATACGCGACCAGTACGCACACCTCTGTTAACTCCCCGGCCAGCGCCTTGGGCCGCGCCCCGGGCAATATTGCGGGCACGCGATCCACCTGCTGCGCCTGTGCCGCTCATCGTGGTACGTCGGCCGGAACCTTGACTGGTAGCCCCGCTTGGGCCAGCACCAGAAGCATTAGCCGCAGCGCCAGAACTAGCCGGACGGACACTCGCGCCCTCACTGCCGGAGGTGCTTGCGGCACCAGAGCCTGAACCACCTGGGGATACAGCATGTGAGCCGCCACCTCCTTGACGTGCTCCGCCTCCTTGGCCAGAGCCAGAAGCAGTAGTGCCTGCATCACCGCGACTTGCCGGGCCTGCTCCACCAGAAGCACCAGATCCTCCGGAGCCACCTGATCCTCCCGAGCCACCGCCAAGCGGGCTTCCACCGGAACCGCCACCAAGCGGGCTGCTTCCCGATCCCCCTGCTCCACCGCCCGGAGCTGCATTCTTTGCAGAAGAACCAGCCTTCGCGCCTGCAACAGCACCACCGGCGCCGCCCATCAGTGCGCCACCGGCCATACCGATAGCACCGCCTGCAGCACCCGCGAGTCCTGCAGCACCAGACAGCATTGAACCTGCACCACCGCCGCCTGCTTGTGAGACGAACGGGGCAACGGTGCGCACCAGCGCAGGGCCGGAAAATCCAGCAGCAGCTACCATGAGAACCGTCATAACTGCGGACATCATGTCCTCACCGCCCGACGCTGACTGCCAAAAAGTCACGCAATACAACAGCGCTGAAATCGGCTTGAAAAGCACGCAAGCAATCAACATAGACACCACGTGATTAAGACCTTGTCGTCCAATATTCGTATAAGAGAAGGCAGCTAACGCTGGAGTCATGCCCAATGCAATCGGGAAGAGCAAAGTACGGGTCGCTAAAGAAACGATCTGCATAATGGAGCCAGCAACACCCACACCGGCCAGCGCCAGCATAAGGATCGGCCCGCCCATTTCCTCATTTAACTCAGAAGCACCGAGAACCGATTCGGCATCGCTCGCGCCAAATTGCTTCATAACCCAATCTGCAAGTTGATCCGAAGCAACAATGGCCCCTGTTCCCAATCCCACGATGAGTGTGGAAAATAGCAGGTAGCTGCCGATATTCTTTCCCATACTCTCTAGACCGTCGGCAACGCCTTGTCTTCGGTCATAGGCCATGTGCATGCCGCCAATAATCAAGGAAGAAATCAGCGCCATACCAGCAATTCCAAGCACGATGTTCTTCACACCTTGGACAGACCCGTCCATGATGTTTTTGTCCATACGCCAGTCCATCCAGAACGTCATAACTGTCTGGAGCGCTTGATTATTACCCTCAAGTACAGACTTGGTGAAGTCACCAACTGGATCTCCCCAAAACTCAGAGGCACCTGCGGACATTGCCTTCATCGGGTGCTTCACGCCTTCGGTGAAGTTGCAGTCAAACTTTTCGAATGTTTCGAAAAGAGTATCTTCCCAATCGTCTGGGGTGAGTGCTTCATCAATCTTTCGATCAATGCTCCCCTCGGGGGAGTAATCTAATTCTGCTTGGCAGTCTTCAACTAACTGTTGAAACTCATCCTTAGCTTCTTGTGCATTGGCAGGCGCTATACCTGCCAGAGTCACGATTAACGCAACTATTGCAGCCACCGGAAGCTTTTTTAGAAGCTCCATTCAGACCATCCATCTAGGTTTGCAATTTGCTTGTTAGCAGGCTGCTTGACCGATTCAAGCTCGGTCTTCCAGTCGTCTTCTTGCCATACAGCAGACATACGCACAACTATCCATGTTGGGTTGTCTGTATCGCCGTTTTCATCGGTTGGAAGTGGGAGAGCTAGGTCGCCGATCACGCGATCATCACCACAGCTAGTAATTTTGAAGGCTTGTGGCGCGGCGCGGCGCGTAGCTTTCTCATCAGTATTTGCTGGGGACTTTTCAAGTTCCGCCCCCAACTTCTCAGCATTTTCGCCCGTAAAATTCGTTTTCACAGCAGCCGTAGCGAGGTCTCCACCTCGGTACAGATACGCATTAGAATTCCACGCAGCCAGCATCGCAGCCTCTGCTGTGTGCGCGTACTTTTCTGGAACTCCATCCTTAGTAACGGCACCAGGTCCCAAGTCTTCGCTCCACAGCGTCTGCATGTCATGAGTGCGCTCAATGGTCAGCTTTTCAGGGGAATTGACTTCACACTGTAGGGAGTCCTGTTCCTTAACTTGTCCGAGAGGCTTACCCACTTTAGAAGCTGGAGTTTTTATGCTTCGCCCAAAGACATCAGAGGTATCTTCAGACCATTCCGCGGCGCTCAAATCCTCTTGATTTTTCTCGTTAGAGTCCCCGCTTTCATCATTGTTCATTTCTTGAGACTCCTCACGGGGGCTTTCCTCGTGATTCGTCTCTTTTCCAATGAAAAATGCGGCAACAATTGCGATGACAAGGATGACAATTGCAATGACAATCGCCCAGATTTTTCGGGAGTTCTTCGTTTCCATGTGGCCTTCTTCCGCTGTTTGCGCTTTTACTGTGCGTATTCGGTAAAGCCGTCGAGGCTTTCTAGCTTGTGGAGGTCAGGGGCGTGGTCTTGGTCGGGAAGAACCAACTTCCAGTCGTCTGCTTGCCAGACAAGTTGCACGGGATAGACCGTGAGCCCGACATCGGGATAGTCGGCTGCAAGTAGTACTTGTGCTTTGTCGTCGTTGTAGTCGGTGATTTTGAAACCTTTGAATTCAGCGGCGTCTTTCTTATCAACGTTTCCTTCCACCGACATCAAAGAGCGTCCTTGCGCCCATTGGTCTCGTCCAGGGCCTGGGGCGGTCATGTCCGAGGCAACGTTGGGCCAGGTTTGATCGTCTGCAGTAGCAAGCATGACCTGACCGTTAATTGCTGCCTGCACTGCGCCCTGTGGGGTATGCGAGTAACCATGCGGGACAGGTTCGCTTTCCTCTGGCCCGTCGTTGGAATCCACCGGTGTACCGATCCCCCCGACCGAAGACCACGAAGCGTTCTCGGGTGCTGCTTCTAGGTCAACGGTGGGCTGATCGCTCGCCTCGGTGGGCTGCTCTGGCTCGTCAGAGCCACAGGCCGCTAGTCCAAGCGTGGCCGCGACAATGGCTGCGGCTGCGCTGAGGCGGGTGATGTTCATGTCTTCCTTTCGGAGGTGTAGTTAGTTAGACGAACCACGACGCGATGGTGGCGGCAGAGGTAGCGATGAGAACGCCAAGGGCGATTTTCAGTGCGGCGGTTGTGGGGGAGGTTGCCGATACTGCTTCGCCACGGTTTTTGTCTGCGGCCATGAGCGCGCCGAGGATGATTACTGCCAAAACGGAAACGGCTAGGGAGACATACAGTGCGTATTGCAGCCATTGCCAGCCAATTCCCCACACTTCTTGCGGGAGGTCTTGTGGGGTTGATGGTGGGCCTTGGGCAAGAATCACGAGCAGTTCTCCTTACGTAGTGGTGCTAGATAAGTGCTGCGACGATGGTTCCGGCACCGCCGATAATCAAGCAGCCAACGCCGACGCGCAGCGCGGCGGAAGTGGCTTCTTCACTGGTTCCTTCGCGACGGGAGAGAACCATGGATGCGCCGATGGAAATCACGCCAGCCACGGCAACGACCAGGCCGATATAAACGCCGAAGTTGAGGCCACGGTCTACTTTTTCGCCGAAGTCACCAGGTGCTTGTGGGCTTAGGTCTTGGCCGGGAACTTGCGCGAGAATTTGGGAGTGGATGTTGGCTGCGGTTTGGGTCAGAGACATGGATTTTCCTTTCGGTTTAGAGGTGTTTGTTGGCTTCGCGGGCGCGCTCTACAAGGTCTTGCCCGATTGAGCGCACGGGTTTGTGAACGAGGTCAGGGGATTCTTTTTTCTTTTGCCAGAACTTTGTGGGCTCTTCGTCCTCCGGTTCGTCGTCAAGTGGTGACCATTGGGGAAGTTCGTCGACGGTTGACTCACGCCAATCGTCGAAGTAGTCCACCCGCCAGATGGTCGGGACGGTTTTTTCCAGAACTGTGATGCGCTGTTCTAAGCTGCGGGGCAGCTTTCCGGGTGCGTCGGCAACCAAGATGATTCCCAAGACGCGGCAACCACCTGTCTTGTTGGACTGGTCTTGCAGTGCCAGGTCGTGTGCTGCCTCTAGTCCTGCACGGGTGGTTCGCGCGACAATCACGCACCACGGGTATTTGTCGTGGACTGGCCACAACTGGCCGGCGTCGCCAAAGGGTGCCAGCGCGTGAGCTAGGTAGGTAGCTCCTGCGCCGCCGTGGGCAGCGACAAGCCAGATAAGCGGATCCATTTCACCCTCGGGGGCAAGGCGGGTGTCTGCAAGGTCATTGCCTAACCCGTTAAGCGCTACGCGCTTGAGGGGTTTCGGTTGTGCTGCTGCCGTGTCTTGGAAGGTCATTAGCCCATCAGCTCCTTTTTGAAGTTGGTCACCTGGTCGAGGGCTTGCTTGGCCTCGTCCGCGTTGTAGGTAGCGTTGTCCAGTCCTGCTGCTTGTACGGCTTCTGGTCGTACTTCGTCTCCGGCGACGTCGCGGCTGGAAGCGACTACCCAATCAACGGTGGCGTCAATGGCGCTTCGACCGTCTGCTGTGGCGGGTCGGGTTCCGTAGGAGTTGTGGGCGTTTCCATGTCCTGCTGCTTGTACAGCGGTTTCCGCTAGTCCATCTCCGGTAATTCCCAGCACATCGATTTCTTTGAAGACTTCATCGGCCATGCCGGTAACAGTCTCTGGGGTTAGGACTTCTAGTGCGGCGTCAGCGAGCTTGGCTGCAGCAACAGCCAATCCTGCCTTCGGATTGGTAACACCTGCCGAGACAACCTGTGCGAGGTTCTCGACGGTTACTGCCTTCTTGGCAATGGTGATTCCCTTACCCAGGGCCATTCCACCAAGCTTGCTGACTGCAGCAACAGTAGATTTTCCAAGGTCTCCGATAAGTTCCCCGCCAATTGGCCCGCGTGCTTCTTCCATGGACTTGCTACGAGCACCGTCGCGGGAAATGGTCGAAATTAGGTCTGCCTCGCCAGACTGAGAAGCAGACTCCGCCTCAGAAGTTGCAGTAGCAGAGGCTGACGGGCCCTTGGACTTCGCCGATGTCGTTTCCTCTGCGGTAGTAGACGTCGTTTCGCTATCGGCAGACTCTGCGCTAGAGCTGGGTGCTGTCGATGGTTCAGCAGCTAATCCAGGAACTTCGTTGTCACTGACCGATTCGACCTTAAATCCGCCTTTACCGAAGTCGATTCCTCCGCCTTTGACATCATCAATGCCGCCGAGCCGAACGGCAGGGCCCAAGGTGTCGCTTACGGCTTGAAGAGATTCTTCTGGGTCGTGCAGGTCAAGTCGTTCTGCGGTGCCGACAACAAGGTCAGAAAGTCGCCCTGAAACAGGCAGGTCGCAGACAAGGTCGCCTTCCGAGCACCACGACGCGGTGCGGGAGGCGAGCTCTCCGAAGTCTTTTCCTCCGGTCTTGTCCAGGCCCATGCCTGCGCCATCGAGCTTGTCTTGTTCTGGAGAGCTAAAGTCTCCTACCTGCTTAATGTTTCCGCCGTCAGTTCCGGGTACGGCTTCTGGAGTAGAAGCGCCGCCCTGCATGACTTCTACGCCCTTGTCTCGTGTGGGGTCAGAAAACAGGGCTACGCCAGCTACCTTGTCAGCTGGGAAATCGGACTCTCCGGAGCCGATTTCACGGGCAATGGTGGAAGCTACTTGTGCGCCTTGGGAGTGTCCGGCCAAAAAGACCTTCGTGTTTGGGCAGTTGTTAGCTACTTCTTGCAGTACCTTTGCGGTGTTTTGTGCACCCTTTTCCATCGACTCGGAATAAGCAACAGGCGCCGATGGTTTCAGTCCTGGTACAAAGGCGCCGCCTGCAGCAGCTGGGTAGGTGACGTAGGTACGGGCAATCCGTGTGCCGTCTTTTTCTACCGTGTCCTTGTGCTCGGTCTTCCATTCGTCAGTGTCGTTTTTCGGAGCGTCTTCCCATAGTGAGTCTGCAGACTCGCTATCGCTGTCAGACTCTTCGGTGCTCTTTGCACTGTCTTTGTCTGTGTTGTTCCACGGATCATTTGAGTCTGCAGAGTTTTCGTCCGAAGACGTCTCGGTGTCTCCCCACAGGTCGTTAGCGTTGCTATTGGAATCTGTGGAATCGTCCGAATCGCCCTCCGAGCCCCAGAGGTCGTTGCTGCCGCTAGAGTTCTCACCAGTCTTTTTATCTCCGCTACCCCACAAGTCATTGGAGTCAGCGGCAATAAGTTGGGTGTGGTTGTCCGTGACTGCTTCTGCAGTTGTTTGGGCTGAGGTGGACTCAGAGGAGTCTTCTGCTTGCTCCAAGCTAATACCGCCCGATGGGTCTTTCGGGGTGCTTGGGTTTCCTTCACGCATGGCAGGCCCGGCGATTTTCGAGCCGAAGCCATGGTCGTGAGTAGAGTCTTCCTGCGCGGACGTGTCAAAGGTGCCATTGACAAGAACGAGCTGAATATCAGCACATTTGTCGTCGGAGACTTCCTTCTTTTCGGTCTCGGTCTGGGCCATAGCGGTAGGTACAGACAGGCCGAACATGGCTACAACGGAAGCCGTGGCGGCGTAGGAGAATGCGGCTTTTATCGATTTCACCGTCTTAGTCCTCTCGTCCAATGGAGTGAACAGCCCACGTTCCGTGGTTGTCCTTGGCGGTTACTTTTTGCTTGTAAAGAGTTGGCTTGTCTTCCTTGGGTTGCTTGACCTCTAGCTCTACGGAGGTCGTATCTCCCTCGGAAGGCTGCATAGTCAAGCACCAGGTCGTGCCTTCGGGAGCAGCCTTGGGCAGAATCTTCATCCAGTCCTGCTTTTGCATTTCGCTGTCTTTGGTCAAAGACGCCTTGACGCCATTGGCGTCGGCGTCAAAATAAGCCTTTTCAAACTTGGCGATAGCTGCACGCGGTGAGTCCTCCTGGGAGACATCAACGTCATTGTTTCCCCCGCAACGATCTCCGACCTCTGCCACTTCTTTCGAAGTATCAGAGATGGGTTGCGGGCCCTTTTGCTCCACTTGGTCAGCAACCGGCGAGGATTGTTCGGTTTCGCCCTGTGCTTCGCTCGTCTCGGGCGAATCGCTTCCCTGGTTCAGGTAGGTTGTAGCGCCAATGCCTACCAGTGCGAGTATGGCTACACCGAGTGCTATCGGCACTGCAGATCCGCGCTTTTTCGGCTCGGAGGGTGCGTTCTCTTTATTCTCGTTGCGTGCCGGACGAGATAGCTTGGGCTTTTTAACAGCCTTCGGCTTCTTTTTTGGCTGCGGTTGCTCCTCTACAGGCTGTTCCGTCTGCTTATCGACCACGTCTTCTTCCGCTTTAGTGCTCTCGCTAGCCCCGTCGAGGGCGCGTAGCTCCGGCTTGGAAGAGTTTTTGTCCTTGTCCTGGTTGTTTAGTGCGTCAAGCCAGTCGTCCATGGGTATTCCTCATTTCTCGGCTGTTGCTGCAGGCAAATTAGACGGTCTTGTGGTCGATGGTCATATCTGCCGACACCGCGCCCAGTTCGCCGCTTTGGGAAGTAGGCAGGTTTTCCACGTGGTCGATAACCGCGTTGTGCAGGTTATTGAGGTTTTCCTGGGCGTAGTCCGGCAGCGTAGACGCTGCGTTTTGGCCTGCTTGCTGAATGAAGGCCACCTCATTCGCTGGAAGCGCAACGGTGTTTTCTCCGCCTGCGGTAGAAATCGTCACATCGCCATCGAAGGGCTGGGCGGTGCCCTGCGCGGTAACCGTGATTCCTGGAGCGCTCACGGTCGCTGACGCGCCTTCTACTTCGTTGGTTTCTACCGGCGCAGCTGGGGCAGGCTCCGGCTGGCTAGGTGCAGGAACCGAGGTTGGTGCTGGCTGTTCCGGCTGTTCTGGCTGTGCAGGAGCCGATTCAACGGCCTGTGCGGCAGGCTGATGATTTTCTTCTACCGGCTGAATGTCTTCTGCTTCACTAGCGTCTTCTACTTCACCGTTTTGTGGCACCACGGCGGGCTGGTCAACGATTGGTTGTTCTTCTACTGCTGGCTCAGTGGTGTGGACGGCAGGCTGGTAAGTCGGCTCGGTAGCGATGTCTACCGGCTCATTGTTAATGGCAGGTTCTGCTGCTGGCTGTTCGGAGATGACTTCATCGCTCCACTGTGGGGTTGCGGAGTTGTTGTTGCCATTGTCAGATTCCACCGGCTTTGGTGCCGGAGTTTCAGCTTCGGTGCCCGGCTGAGATTCGTCGGAGGCAGTCGGAGCAGTCTCGGTACCTGGCTGCGCATTGTTAGCTGGCTGGGCCGGAATATTGGACTGGTTAGGAAGCTGCGCGTCGATCTCGGTTCCCGGCTGGGCGTTATTGGCAGCGGTGGATTCTTCTTCCCCGCCATTGCTGCCCGCGGAGTTGTTATCGGTGTCCGTACCAGGCTGTGCTTCGCTTGCAGCTTGTGCGTCGGAATCATCGGAGGCGGTGGTATCCGTGCCGGGCTGGGCACCAGTAGATTCCTCGGCCTGCGCCGAGGCAGCGCTTACGCCAGCAACAGCACTCAAGGCGACGAGTGTGGCGGCGCTTGTGGAAATAGCGGTGCGGATATTGACCATTGGTCCCTCTCTACAATGTGTGCGTCATTTCTCATTTTGCGCAGTCTGCGCGTTCTGCGCGTTCTGCGTCGCACTCCATTGTGGCGCAAGCCCTGTGCCATTCCAACAGCAATTGTTTATTATTTTTGCCTTTTAACTTCCCCCAAGGTTTTCACATGCGTTTACTTTCCCTTTATGCACTGGGACTTTCTCCTTTATTTACCGAAATTCCCGAATTTAATTCACAGCAATAAAACGGGCCAATACCCCCATTCCGGGGCGGGTGTTAACATTCCTATTAGTTGATGATATGTCCGCATTTTTCTGCTTTTTACAGAAAAACACCCCAGAATGGAACATTCTGGGGTGTCTGACCAGCCCTAACTGGCAAGAAAGCTACAGCTTTCACTACTCCTGCGGGGGTATCCCGTTGAGCAATTCTTCTAAGGAAGATTTTGGAATCCGGTATCGACCACTTGGCAAGCGGACAACTCCGTCAATTTTTCCGGACGCGGCCCACGCCTGCACTGAACGTCGAGAGACGTTGGGAAGAAGTTCTGCAGCTTCTCCCGAGGTCAGCCACACTTCTTCGTTAGTCTGCTCGGCGTCTCCTGTAGTCATGTCGGTCATATTACATCCACTCCAGCTGGCGTCAATCACGCGATTGGCACACTCTGCGCGTTCTGCGCGTATTGCGCCTTTTGCGCTTTTTGTCTATTCTCGTTTCTACCTCAGGCCATAAAGCTGGCTTTGTCGAAGTTTTCTTGAACCATTTTATCTAGGTAACACTTAGCCCTGCTAGGAGGGCATTTATGGATACCAAAGTCACCTTTCGTATTGATGCACACCTCAAAGAAGAGCTGCATCATATGGCTATCTGCCAGCATACAACGATGAATGCGCTGATCGTTCAGGCCATTTCTGAAAGTCTTGCCAGATACCTTGGAGAACGCTGTCTGGTTAAAAAAGGTCTAGCGCACTAGGTTTTTAGCCCCATAGAATTCGGGGCCATGGCGAGGAAGAAGAAAGAAGACCCCAATCAGATCTCCCTTTTCGACTTCTTAGGAGAAAGCACAAATGATCTACAAAGCGACAATCCAGCAGGCTTATCAGGACGCAGGACGCGAACTAAGCGAGCCGGAGTTGACCGAGACCTACGAAGCAATGATGAGTCAGTGGGAGCAGACCTCCGCGAGGAATCTGCAGATACTCACCGACCGTTGGAAGCAGAAGACAGGCAAGCAGACAGTCGACGCACTAACGCGGGGACAGCTTCTGAATCTGGCCGACCAGCAGGCGAGCGAGGAAGTCCGCAGCGAGTGGCTCGACCCGCTCACCCAGGAAGTAATCGAGGACAATCTTCTCCACGACGAGATGAATCCACCGAGTCTGCAGGTTCTCACCTCCCCGAATCTGTGGATGACTCAGTGGAATCTCCTTCCCGACAACGACGCACTCAACGAACTAGCAGCGAGCCTGTGGCCGGAGAAGAGCTCGAAGTGGCTGCTGGTGGCAACGGCACTACTGCAAGTCAGCGACCATCAGAACAAGGAGTACCCGACCGAGAAGGACTCGACACTTCTTCCCGCCTTCGAGGCGAAGGTCAATCACGCAATGACGCTCAACTAGATCCGGTTTGGACAAATATCGCCGCGATTGAGGCGGCTATTGCCTACCGAGACGGTGACAGCCTTGACGATAGCCAGCGCCAAGCGCTGGAACAATACCGCTCTTGGGGTGCTTTCTCCCAGGTCTTCGATGAACACAACGAGCGCTACGCACCTGCCCGCCAGCGCCTTCGCGAGCTACTAAGCGACGACGAATACACGGCAGCTAGGCGCACAATTCTTACCGCCTATTACACTCCCCCAAGCCTTACTTCCACCATCTGGGACAGCCTTCTAACCGCAGGATATACCGAGGGCAAGGTACTTGAACCCGGCGTGGGAGCAGGTGGATTTATTGACGCAGCACCCGAAGGTGCAGACGTTGTAGGCATTGAGCGCGACCCTATGAGCGCACTTATCGCTAATGCTCGCTACCCCGAGTCGCAGATTCGTCGCGAAGACTTCGCGGATACCTCAATTGCCGATAACTCCTTCGTCGCCACCATCGGCAATGTTCCTTTCTCCCAGACCGCACCTTACGACCCGCACCACAACCGTGCGGGCCTATCCACGCACAACTACTTCATTTCCAAGTCCATCGACTTGACCGCCCCAGGTGGCTATGTTGCTGTTCTAACCTCCCAGCACTCTGCCGATTCGGCTGGGCGCGGGGCTACCAGCGTGCAGCAAGCGCTTACTGACCGCGCCGATTTCATCACTGGCGTGCGCCTGCCTGGCGGCTCAAACGGTGCTTTTGCCGATTTTGCTGGCACCGAAGTAGGCACTGACGTTCTCGTCTTCCGTGTCCGCGACGAAAATCAGGAGCCTAGTGCGCGCACCGAGGAATTCTGCCGGAAACAGTCCATTACGGTGGGCGATACCACCCGCTCGATAAATAAGTTCTTCGCAGACAATCCAGACCACGTACTCGGTACGTGGAAGGAAGTTTCTTCCCAGTTCGGGCCAACCCTAGAGGTACGCAGCGACAATACGGACAACGTGGCAGACCAGCTGGGCGATATTTTGCGCCGCGATATTTCTACTGCTGTCGCCAACGGCCAGGGGCTTACCGCTAGTCCAGAAACGATTAACCACGCCGAACAACTAGACGTCTCTGGCCTTATTGAGGCCCGCCGAGAACAGCTTCAAGATACTTTGGGCGCATTGCGCTATATCGACAATGACGACGGCAGCGTGCAATTCCAGCAGCTTAACCCCATCGGTGGCAGCGGCGAGTCCGCATGGGAAGACGTCAAATGCGCTAAGAAATACCAGCAGGAATGGAAAGCCATTGTTGACCTGCGCAATACCACCGAAGCAGTCCTAGAAACCTGCCGCGAGGGGCAAGAAGACGAACTTCCCGCACTACGCGAGGTTCTTAACACCCAATACGACGCTTACGCCAGCACTTACGGCCCGCTTAATCGCTTTACTGTCCAAGCTGCCAAGGAAAAGACGCCGGAGCGTATCTCGGCTGACTTCGAGAAAAAGGTTGACCTGTGGCGAAAGCACAACGCCGTTGATGATCGCCCCTTCGAGGGTGAACTGCCCGATGACGTCACCGCCCGGTTATGGGACGAAGCCAAGCAGCCCAGCACCCGCGAGCAGCGCAAGCAACTGCACCTTTCTGGTGCACTGCGCCGCGACCCGTATGTCACGGCTGTTCTAGCACTCGAAGACTTCAATGACGATACCCAGCAGGCCACCAAGGGTCCACTGTTTACCACTAACCCACTGCGCTCTATAGACACTCCCACCAGTGCCGATTCGGCCCAGGACGCGGTAGTTATCGCTCAAAACCATAACCTGCCCATGACTACTGCCACCTTTGCAGAGCTTTTGGGAAATACCGACGAAGACGCCCTGGCGCGCGAGCTGACAGAAAATAAGGTTGCTTTTCGCCACCCGCACCGCCCTGACGAGTGGGTTCCAGCAACCAAGTACCTTTCTGGGTCTATCTATCCCAAGCTGGAAACTGCCCGCCAGGTCGCGCACAACGATCCGCGCTTTCTTCCCAATGTCGCAGGCTTGGAAGAAGCCTTACCGGACAAGGTCACCAGCGGAATCAAGATGAGTCTAGGTGCGACGTGGATACCCGATGATGTCTACCGCGATTTCATCATTGATACTTTGGATATTCCCGCCAGCCTGCACAATCGAGTCACAGTAAACAACCGCGCCGATGAATGGTTTGTCAGCGCTCCAAAGGATTGGCACACGCGAGAAGAAGTCGATCTGAAATGGGGCGTGCGCGCGGCTAACGCAAATGGCCAATACAACTTCAATGACGAAGAGTTTAAGGATTTCAGCCACGCTGGTATCGCCCACTCTGGTGCCGACGCCACTGTCTACTCGGCAGCAAAGCTCATTGAAGACACCATGAATATGCGCCCGCCGCAGCTCAACATGTCCAAATACGCCAAGCTGGATAAAGGCTACGGAGAAAATGCGCTAGTCGTCCACCGTAAGGCTTCTGCCTTTGCCGGTTCCAAGGTAGAAGGCCTAGAAAAGCACTTTTCCCGCTGGGTTACCCAAGACCCAGAACGCTATGAGCGCCTAGTTGACGTCTACAACCGCACACTCAATGGTGTTGTTGCTCCCAGCTATGACGGTTCTCGCCGCGAGATTGCAGGCATTAGTGACCGCTACAAGCCCTACCCGTATCAGCTCAACGCAGTCGAGCGCATGCTCAACGAACCAGGTGTGCTGCTAAACCACGTTGTCGGCGCCGGAAAAACCGGCAGCATGCTCATGGGAGCTATGGAGCTAAAGCGCCTAGGTGTTGCCAAACAGCCCTGGATGGTGGTGCCTAACCACCTCGTAGAGCAGGTCGGAATCGAGGCCAAGCAGTGGTTCCCCGGTGCGAATATGCTGGTAGAAACCCGCAGTGGCAGCAGCCGCAAAGACGACCGCCAGCGTCTTCTTGCCCAAGCCGCAGCCAATGACTGGGAGCTTGTCATTGTCTCTATGAGCTCGTTCGGCGAAATGAGCATGTCCGCAGATTACCTGCGCGACTACCGCGACAGCGTCTTAGACGAGTTCGAGCGCGACCTGCAAGAAATCGAAGACAACGAGGTAGATGAGCAAACCCGCCGCGATAACACGCGCCGAATCGAGCAAAAGCGCGACAAGTTCGAGCAGAGCATGAACCAAAAAATCGACAAGATTTCTCGCGGTGACACAATCCCTTGGGATCAAACGCGCGGCGACTACATCATTGTCGACGAGGCGCACAACTATAAAAACCTCCGGCGCGTATCCAAGCTGGCTGACCTCGCTGAAGAAGGCTCCGACCGCGCTACTGACCTCGACGTAAAACTGCGCTACCTACGCGGCGAAAAAGGCAGCGACCACCCCATTGCCACCTTTGCCACGGGTACACCTATTGCCAATTCCATCGCCGAAATCTACACCATGCTCAACTATCTTCGGCCCGATCTTCTCCACGAAGCAGGCATGCATGGCGTGAACTCCTGGGCACAAAACTTCACCTCGAAGCGCAGCGAAATTGGCTTTACCGCTGGCAATAAAATCAAGCCACAAACCCGCATTGCCAGCTATGAAAACCTTGCAGAGCTGGCCCAAATGTGCGCGCCCATGGCCGACACCATCACCCGCGACGATATTCCACGCAAGCTGCCCAGCGTTAAAGGCGGCGAGACTACTGTCGTGGAATTCGACGTAGACCAAGAAACCAAGGACTTAATTCAAGATCTTTCCTGGCGCGAAGATAATCAACCAGACAACCCTAAAATCGACAATGCCCTAAAGATTATGAGCGACGGCAAAAACGCCACGCTCTCGCCAGAACTGGCCAACCTTCCGCCCGCCCAAGGTGTCGGTCGAGTTCATGCCGTTGTCCAAAACGTCGTAAGCGAATGGCAGGACAATAAAGACAACGAGTACACCGACCAGCAGGGCAATATCTCGCCTAACCGTGGTGGTCTACAACTTATTTTCTGCGATAAGGGAGTGCCCAAGCCTGACGGCTCATTCTCCATGTATGAGGCAATCCGCGACCAACTTGTCGAAGCCGGCATGGATAAAGACCGCATTCGCTTTATCCACGACTGGGACAATAAACGCACCCAGCTTTTTGACGACTGCAATAACGGCAAAGTCGATGTCCTCATTGCCAATACGGCCAAGCTAGGAACCGGCGCAAATATCCAATCCCGCGGCGTCGCTATCCACCACGTAGATGTTCCCTGGCGACCTGCCGACCTAGAGCAGCAAGACGGACGCTTCTTCCGCCAAGGAAACCAGAACGACGAAGTCGCCCGCTATACCTACGTTGGACGCGGCACCTACGACGGCCACTCCTGGGCCACTATCGAGCGCAAAGGCCGATTTACCAAACAATTCTGGAATGCTGACCGCTCCATGCGCTCCATTGCCCCACTCGAAGACAACGACCTAGAAGCCATGGCCCAAAACAAGGCTATTGCTACCGGAAACCCTGACTTCGTGCGCAAAGCAGAACTCACCAAACAGGTAGAAAAGCTCGAAGCTGCCGCCGATGAGCACACCGCACTCGCTGAATCCAACGTTCTCACCCGCAGGCAAGCACAAGAAGACCTCGCCCGCGCCCAACGACGCCTAGGCCGAACCGAAGGGCTAGTAGACCAAGCAGAACAATGGGCAGACACCGACTCAAAGGAACGCACGTGGAATATCAACCACGCCCAGCAAGACTCCCGCGAGGAAGCCACGAGCGCCCTTATTGACCGCCTCAAAGAGGTCAAAGACTCGCGCAGCACCGACTACCAGCCAGTAGGTACTATTGCTGGAATCTCGTTTGCTGCACGATTCGACGCGATTAATGGCAGCGTTCAGGTTAAATCCGACTTCGGACAAGTAGGCCGTGACGCCATTGAAAAATGGGTCATTGACCCCACCTACGCGCACTCTGGAATTACTCCCGAAGAAATCAAGAACAAACAAAGCGGCCTACTTACCCAGCTAGAAAACACAGTGCGCGCAGCCCCTGACCGCGTCGACCAAACCCGCGCTGACATCACCAACTATCAGCAGACCATCGACGACATTGACCAGCTCGGAGACCCAGAGTCCTTCCCCCACCAAGACCAACTGGACTCGGCCCGCAAAGAGCTCAACAAGGTCACTCAACGCCTGGCCGACTTCGACGCCTCCGACGCAGAAGTTCGCCGACGCCAAGAATATTCCAGCCGACTCGCCAGCAAAGGACGCAGCCCCGGCTACTCCCTAGAGCTCAACCCCACCGGGTTCATGCGCGATACAGAAATGATCTGCCACCCAGACAGCAAACCCATCTCCCACACAGCAGGCGACACTGCACTTATGGATCCTCCTGCCGACCCTGAACTTCACCCCGGAGCACAGACAAGCATGGATTTCCTCGACGGACTCGGCCTTGGAGATGAAACAAGCAATAGTCCCCACAGTGACGGCCAAGAAGAAAACTCGTCCCAGCCCCTAGACGAAGAACAAGAGGACGATAACGGAAATGAGCTGTAGCACACCCCTCAACGCAGCATGTACAATGAACGCAGAACACGCAACACGCGCAGACTCTCCTGCGAAATTCCAGCCATTAATCACATCGGTGTGATTTAATAGGCGGAGAAAATAAAAAGCCGCGCCCCACACTCGTGGGGTGCGCAGCGCGAGCGGCACACACCCTCGGTTCAAGTCCAGGGCGCGCACGTTCCTCAAAACATGAGGAAACCCCCGCATCATCGAGCGCCAACTCTAGCGGGGGGTTCAAACCAAAAAATCGACACCACCGTGTCGGTTAAGACTTTACCACTTCCCCACGGACAGTGAGCAAAGCACAACACGGTCGGTGTCGATAGTCCGAAAGGAGACTAAGGCACCATGCAGCCCCGAGACGAGCGCCGCGCCAAGCTCGAAGCAGTCAAAGAACTAGCCCGCAGGCAAGAACACGACGCCGCACAAGAACTCCTCCAAGCCCAAGACGTCGGCTACACCTCCAAGCTTTTTGTCCAAGCACTCTTCCCCTACCGCAAAACCGACGACGACAAGCGAGTTATCGAAACCCCATCGGGAAAAATCGTCGTCTACTCAGACGAAGGCTTGCCCTACGGCAAGTACCCGCGCCTCATCATGGCCTACGTCATTACCCGAGCCGTAGCCAACGCAGGAAAAGTCAAAGACGGCACCCTAACCATCGACGAAGCCTGCCGCATTCCACTAGGCCACTCGATGAACCACTTTCTCCAAGCAATCGGAGTTCCCACCAGAGCAAACGGTGGAAGACGAGGAAATCTCACCATCCTGCGTGAACAACTTCTACGCCTTGCTGGTTCAATGATTACCGTTAAAAGCGACGACGGAATTCACGCACGCGGACGCAACACCCAGCTCATGGAAGAGTGGGATCTTTGGTTCGACTCCCGCGACCCCAACCAGGGCAGCTTCATTGAGTCTTACCTCAAACTCACTCCCCAGTTCTTCAAGCACATTGCCGAATCCCCCATCCCCATCGACCTCAACGTCCTGCGCGAACTCAACAAACCACGAGCCATGGACCTCTACATCTGGCTTACCGTAAAGCAATACTGGCTGGCGAAAAATAACCGCGAAGCCTACACCTTCACCTGGGACATGATCGCCGCCAACTTCACCACCAAAGCGTTAGACTCCAACGACGCACGACAGAACTTCCGCAAAGAAATCAAAAAGGCTATCCAGGAGCTAAGGACAGCGTGGCCCAACGCCGGCATTACAGCCGACACAGACGGAGTAACCGTCACCAGAACCGCCCCATCAGTTCAACAGAAACCACCACGCCCCGAACTCGACTAGGCCAATCGCGGAGAAGCAGCGCCCTCTGGGGCGCTTTCTTTTTACCCAAAAGCAAACTGCGCATATTTACGCATACGCCTGCGCATATTTACCGATACAAACAACCCCGAGCAGCTTGCGCTGATTTACCACACACTCTGCGCTGATTTACCACACAACCCCATTTCCCCTGGTAAAGCTGCGCCGATCTACCACACACCCCCATTTCCCTTGCGCTGATTTACCACACACTCTGCGCTGATTTACCACACACTCTGCGCTGATTTACCACACAACCCTAAGTTACCCACAGGGTTTTACCTGCGGGTTCACCTATTTTCCCAGGTGGCTTATAACTATATCCCTGTAGATCTATATCCCCAGCCGATCAACCAACAAAACCGTTCACTACGGGTTACGGTTTATGCTCCCGCCTCGCCTTGCGGCTCGTTGGGCTGCCGCCCAAATCAAAGATTTGGTTGCCAACAAAACACCCCACACCAACCACAGTCCTACAACCCTCCACGTAACCTTGTGTCTTGTAAACTTTCTTGGAAAAGAACCACGGGATAGGAAAAGCAGTGCCCTACAAGGGCTACATCGATGACCCAAACTTTCGAGACAACCTCGAAGCAATCCTAGAACTGCTCTGTGGTGAGCTTTTCGTAATTGGCAAACAATAGCTCCTGGTGACGCTCCGTAGTGAGCTTGCGAGGAGCGCCAAACGTCATATCTACTTCCCGGTCGAGTGCGTCGTGAGCTTTTAGCAGTTCGCACGCCATGGCAAGCGGGTTGTAGTGCTCAGGTAGTGAGCGTTCTGGGCAGATCGCGCGGGTGTTGGGGTTATTGGAAGCTAGCAGGTTTCACTGGGAATGTCACTGGCTGATGCTGTAGCACATACACTGTCGGAAGACTGCTTAGCGGCGGACATCGGGTTTCAGCCTGTTAAAGGTATATAAATATATTGTTTTTGCCTATTGTAGAGAAAAATCTTCTCTCCAATTGTAGAATTTGGCTTAGGCTATTGTTTATCGCTGCACGACAAATAACAGCCTAGAGAATTGAAGTGTATAAGAAGTAAGGAGGTGTAAGAAAAATGACCAACCCAGTCACTGTTATGGAGCCAGCTACCGTCGTGAATGGTTCTAAGTGTTCTGCTTGTGCTGCAGGTGGAGTATGCGCCATCGATGGGATCATTCCCGACTTTGAGGTCGGACTGGCAGCAGCCTTGTTCCATATGAACTAAAAAGTAACAGTGTCATAAGGGGTGGATTCGATCCCTTATGACACTGTTTTAAACT
>ERZ1031337.65-NODE-65-length-26933-cov-17.709167_pt1 | contig 26933 bp, 22 predicted proteins | sample MGYA00518209_ERZ1031337 | MGnify/ENA primary metagenome ERZ1031337 (study PRJEB33718, sample SAMN03159846) | human skin metagenome | collected 2014-02-25 | study: EMG produced TPA metagenomics assembly of the PRJNA266117 data set (Human skin bacterial metagenome...
CGGTCATTGCCATCAATTATGGCGTCCGAGTGTCTACGAAAGGCTGGCCGGTCCACGATGAAACCGTGCCTCACAGAAACCGAGTTGGAAATGATCCAGAGTGCCTACAAGCTCTATGGGGCAAGTGACGGTTTCTGGATTACTTTCAATATCATCACAGAAGCGGTTACTCAAAGAAGCGATTGTTCCGGGAAGGAAGTGACAGACATGGTCAAGAGTGCGTTCAAAGAGTGGGCTCGAACGGACAGCGCGTTCGATGAAGCGTTTTGAATAGCAGTAGAGAAAAAGAGCCCGGCGTACCGGGCCCACGGTTCTACTCCCCAGTAGAGGCCCCGGATCATGACGACCGCCCTCAATTCAGTCAAGCATTTCTGCGAAGTCCAAGCGGAGACAGGCGGGCTTACTCTGAAGGCCTAAAGCAAACTGCGCTGCAACGGGGGATATATAAGGCCCTCGCCTAGCGCTTGGGCCATTGGATTGAGGTGGTGCGGTTCAGCCGCTCGTTTGGTCTGGATATGCAGGACTTGATGACCGCGGTATACCAAGAGATCCGAAATCAATCGCCGATGGCAGCGCCACCACAACAGTTCTGCACACATCAGCGCCGTGCGCCCTTGCGCAGCTGCAGCCAAGGCTTGCTCAAGCCCGTCCGCAAACTCTGTGCTGGCCATGTGATCCGCATACCCCTGGAATGACGAATTTCTCCACCCGCCGTTCGGCGACCCCGGCAGCACTGATCGCCGCCCTCCTAATTGAGAAATCCACTCGTAGCCAACGCCGTCCCGAGGCAACTGCTCGCTCATCGCGTCGCTACCGAACCAAGGAAACTTTCGAGAGCCAGGGAACCGCCTGACGTCAACCACGGTGGTGATCTCGTGGACTCGTAGGACTTCCCGAAAATCCTCCCAAGTGCGGGTGGAATGGCCTACCGTCCACAGCCGTGGGGACTCATCGCGAGGAGCCAGCTTAGCGCTGCCGCCGGCAGGACCCGTAGCATTCATAGGGGTCCTTCACACCCCGAATGAATCGGCCACACGAGGTTTTCTGTGTCAAAGCCCTGGCACTCAGCTATCCGCAGCCACTTGCGTGCTTCCGATGGCTCCATCACCGGACTTCGATGCAGAAGCACTAGACCTTGTCGTCGCGGCTCGCCAATTAAAACCGTTCGGTAATCAACGTCAACCTTCATCACGAACACCCTGCCGGAGAGAAAAGGCAGCCGCTGGGCGCTGCTCAAGGACTCCGAGCGCTGGAGCTACAAGCAACTGTGCACCATGCACTGGCTGCAGCGCAGCGGCCTGAAGACGGCGCGCGCCTGGCACTTGAAACAGGCACTGCGACGCCTGTACGCAGCGGGGCTGTCGCCGGAAGAAGCCGACCACCAGCTGGACCGTTGGATCAGCTGGGCACTCCGCAGCCGCCTGCCGCCGTTCAAGCGTCTTGGCGCGACCCTGCGCGAGCACAAGGCCGGGATCATCGAGCACTTCCGGAGTGGCCTCACCAACGCCAGCGTGGAGACGATGAACGCCCAGATCCAGGCGGCCAAGGCGCGGGCGAAGGGCTATGCCACCCACGAGAACCTGATCGCGATCGCCTACCTGTTGTGCGCCAAGCTCAAGCACTTGCCGCGCAATCCATGGTTGGCGCCGGCGGCGGCATGATCAGGTCAGTTCCACAGGGATCGCGACAGAGCCTGTTCTTCGCGCCAGGGCACGAACCCGCGCAAGGCCACGAGTACCAATTCAACCTCGACAGCGACGAAGGCCGGCAGACGCTGGCAGCAATGCTGGCCTTCCTGCAGGCCCACGTGCCGTCGCCACTGGCCTCGCCCACGGGGGCATCAAGCAGCGGGTAGCCATCGCCTCGCCCACCCGCCTGCATGAGGGTGCGCCGGCCTGGACCCCGGACGCCGCCACACTCAGACCAGCTTCGCCTCCCGCAGGAGATCCTCCAGATAGGTGCCCCGGGTCTTGGCGATGGCCGCACTGCTGGCGATGCGCGCAAGCCAAGGCAGCTTCACCTCGTCCAGCGGCTTGCGATCGTTGAGGTAGTACAGCGCGCTGAGCAGCACGCGCACGTCGAACATCGACGCAAAGACCTCGGGCACGCCGCGATCCACCCCCAGCAACGTGTACACAGCTTCCATCGCCGTACGCACCGAGTATTCGGTGGTGAACACCGTGTCGTGCTCGGTCTCGGCGAAATTGCCGATGAACGCCAGGTTCTGCGAGCCCTCCGGCACCACCAGCGGCCGGTCGCCGGCCGCGCGCGGCATGAAATAGGACGTGATGTAGGGCATGTTGCACGGCACGGTGCTGGCCGCGTTGTGCGCCAGCTCATCGATCTGGTCCACCGGCACGCCGATGTGGTACAGCCATTCGGCACACAGCTCCGCGCCGGTGCACTCGCGGATCGTCTTCGGCACGTAGTCGCCGGGCTTGTCGGAAAACAGCCCATACAGCCAGACCACCAGTTCCTTCTGCGGATCCTGTTCGGCGAAGTGGGGCTGCCGGCTCATGCTGAAACCGTACAGCCAGCTTGAATCCTGGATGCTGCAGGGGCCACCGGTGACGATCACGCCCGATCGCGGGTCGCGGCCCGTGATCCGTTCGAGATACGGCACGATGCGATCGTCGGTCAGCGTGACCGTCGCGGAGACCGTCCAGTTCGCCTCCGGAATGTTCTCGCAGAACTTCTCCGGACGGCCGAAGGCGGGGTCACGCTCGGCCATTCGCTTCCACAGCGACCATGCGCCGCCGCGGTCGGTCACGATGGACGCCGGCGTATCGTTGTCACCGAACGTGGAGCTTTCGGTGATCGAACCGTTGGTGACCAGCACCAGGTCCTTCGGACCCACGGCGATCTTCTCGGCGACGCCGTCGCTGGTGAGCCGGATCGCGGTCGCGAACTTGCCATTGCCGCTCGCGGTGACCAGCACGTCGTCGACCTGCGTGTTGTAGCGGAAGGTGACGCCCTGTCCTTCCAGATAGGCCACCAGCGGACGGATCAGCGACTCGTACTGGTTGTAGTGGGTGAAGCGCAGCGAAGTCAGGTCCGACAGGGTCGAAATGTGATGGACGAAACGCAGGATGTAGCGCCGCATCTCCACCGCGCTGGCCCATGGCTCGAACGCGAACATGGTGGCCCAGTACAGCCAGAAGTTCGAAGCGAAGAATTCCTCGCCGAACACTTCGTCGATGCGCTTGTCGTCCAGCTCGCTTTCGCGGGTCAGCGCCAGCGCGATCAGTTCCTCCACCGCTCCTGGAGTGAGCGTGAGGTCGGGCATCCGTTCGATCGGCTCGCCGCGGTTGTGGATCGCGCGGCAGGGGTTGCGGGACGGGTCGGTCTTGTGCAGCCAGTACATCTCGTCGAGTACCGAGGCATCGGGCGTATCGAGCGAGGGGATCGAGCGGAACAGGTCCCACAGTGTCTCGAAGTGCGCTTCCATCTCGCGACCGCCGCGGATGATGAATCCCTTGTGCCGGTCGAGGATGCCGTCCATGCTGCCGCCGGGCAGCGCAAGCTCCTCGAAGATCGTGATCGCACTGCCGGGCATCCGCGCGTCGCGGATCAGGAACACCGCACCCGCCAGCGAGGCCAGGCCGGAACCGACGAAGTAGGCACGGCGGCCCTCCACGCCTTCGGGCTTGGGGGGGCGCGAGAACGCCTCGAAGTTTCCACTGCTCCTGTACATGTCGATCTCCATGGTTGAGGGGTCGATCGCGGCCCCAGCCAGCGATCAGGGAGAACATTCGCAAAGCATCTGATAAGAATGGATGAAGAATCGAACCGACAGACGCGCCGCGCGAATGACGGGTTCGCAGTGCAGGGGCGATCGTGGTGGCGAGGGGGCGCGTCGTGGCCGCCGCCCTGTCGCCCGGCAACGGGGCACACCGCGGGTTCCCGGCCGGCAGCGATCCGGTCATACAGAGCTGGCCCCGTCTGTTTGAACAGCCAAGCCGTATCCGATAAGTGGATCGCCTGCCGGTCAAGCTGCCTTCGGCAAAGGCAGCGGTTGTATGTACTCTCTTTGTACCAGAGTGTCAGGCCCGGTGAGAAAGCAGAGCGGGCCATGGCCGTGCTAGACCAGATCAACGCGAAATTCGGCAGAGGCACCGCAGGAATGGGCACCGTCGGCTAGCGGGTTGGTGCCACCAGACCTGGCGAGCAGTCCAAAGTATCTATCAACGCTCAATGGCGGCCCATATTGCATTCGCTGTCTCCCAGCTATACAACGAAGTGGAGCGACCTTCTGCCGGCGTGCTGACAAATACCGGCGAAACAGCAACCATTAAACACTAAATACAACCAAAAGGATGGCGGTTGAAAATGTCAGGCAGCAACATCGAACCAGGGAAGTGCAAGCCGCGCTTCGACTTTGAAAGACATAAAAAATCAAGCCAATCAGAGACCGGAAGCATCAAAGAGCTTTTGGAAGAGCTAAACCGCACGCCCCCACATAAGCCAAAAGGCAGCCAAAAATCCAATCCAGCCATATACAGAGAGGAAATAACTAAAGAGAATTTAGAGGGGGCGATCAATTTCATCAAATCAAACTTTAATATAGAAATATCATCGATAAATTCAAAACTACCAATCACCACCATCAAAACAATCAAGCTACTCTATCTCAGCAACAGATCATTTAAGGGACAACTTTTCGAAAGAATCTCCCTCCCAGGGCCATCCCAAGCCACTTTTGAACACTGGATAGAACGTAATACACCAAGGAACGAAAAGACCATTCGAGCGGCATCTCAACTCATGTCTACACTTGAGCTTGAGATAAACGATGAAAGACTTAAACACATCCACATCAACAAATCAACACCATCAAAACTAATTGAAATATATGCAAAAAAAATAATGGAATTCATCGCCCCGATCTACGAAATATTCAAAGACGACGGGGAATACAGAGACTGGTATATAACAACCACAATAAGATTTGCATCAAGTGAAATAGAGTCATATAGGCCATCACCACTTCCAGCCAACACAGAAGCCGGCCCCATACACGAAAGGTTATACATCTATTTACTAACACTTCCCTTTCTGCACTTCGTTGGCGAGTACCAGCGGATTGTCGAATCAGAAAACGAAGAGCTGAGCAAATACAAGATAGAGCCACTCTTCACTCACGCCCTCTCCTCACCGTCGGAGGGCGATGCCCTATTGCGTCCTGTCACATCACTCGCAGCTATTCACTCCTTCCTGCAAACCAATGCAAATGAGCTGGCACGCTTGGTTCACCAAGCCACTGGTTATGAGTTGAGATCCAGCGAGATCACAAACATAGCCGACGAAACGCAGAAGGTTCTGCATGCCTATGTCTTCCACGAATGGCACAGAACAGATCATGACGTCGTCAACATTTCAATGGCCGACTGCGTTGCAGCCCTTTTAGCCATAACGATACAAAAGAAGATCAAAACGAAGTACACGCCCTACTGGAAAGGACAGAGCTCAAGCGAGAAAACTGTATTTCGCCTACTGAGTCACCTGGACACCTCAAGAGACATCGAAGAGCTATATGAAGAGGACTACATCCCGCAAGGCGCGATGCTCACCCTCTATCATCGATATTGCATCGCCTACGCATTACTTTTCGGCCGCAGCAACCGAATGGAAGCGTTTATGAGATTCCAGATCGTATATCTGAAGCACATGACCATAGCTCACTCTCATTTCGATCTTGAAGCAGGCAACGAATACGAGACAAATATCAACATGTTTTGCGAATACCTTATTCAATACATCGAAGATCAAGCCACTTCGCGCGCAATGTAATTTTTAACTTACATCACCCTTATACATATGTAGAAACTCACTTACATCCTTCGAAGCAACAACACGAAGAATGAAAGGAATCCAAGGGAATAGGAATCAAATAGAACTGACGATAGATTACAGGCAGGGTGTGGTACGCGCACTTACCCTTTCTATCTAATCAAAACACTCTTCGATCATGAGTATCTACCTGTGGCCGACAAGAACCACTCTTGTCGGCTTTTTATTCTCCTTAGAGAAAGGGTGATACAGCAATGGCAAGCTTCCATTACAGCATCAAAAGCGGCAAGAAAGGTAGTGCACGCAGGCACGCCAACTATATCGATCGTAAAGGATCTCATAGTGACAAGGAGGACCTTATCCAAACAGGACATGGGAACATGCCCGAATGGGCAGGAGATGATCCGAAACGGTTCTGGAGCGTTGCTGACAAGCATGAGCGTGCCAACGGAGCAGTGTACCGAGAACATGAAATCACTCTTCCGAGTGAGCTCAGTACTGAACAGCAGGTCGAACTTGCCGACCGGCTTGCAAAGAATCTCGCAGGGATCAAACCCTACCAATACGCGCTTCATGCTCCTGAAGGAAAACTCGGTGGCGATCCGAACCCGCACATCCATCTGATGTGCTCGGACAGACTGCCTGATGGCATCCCACGTACACCTGAACAGACCTTCGCCCGCTACAACGCCAAGAGTCCTTCCGCAGGCGGTTGCCGCAAGGATAGTGGCGGAAAGAGCCCAATGGAGTTGAAGCAGCAGGTGACGGCACAGCGAAAGCTTGTAGCGGACACCCAGAATCAGTTCCTTGCTGAGAACGGATACTCCGCCCGTGTAGACCACCGCAGCTTGCGCGACCAGGGCATTGCCAGGTCACCGGAGCGCCACCTCGGCCAACGTTTCGTCAAGGAGATGGCAGATGCAGAGAAGTCACAGTATGCTCAATGCCGTAAAGAAGCGCAGGTAGCTTCAGTCACTTAAAATCGGACAGAGGCCAGTACCTCACCCAGCGATTCTGCGACAAAGTCGCAGAATCGCAATGACACCTGCTGACCACGTTAGAAAAGCCCCGGCCTATCGCCGGGGCTCACTTGGTATAAAGACCGCTTACAGCGCCCTCCGGTCAAAGTAGTGATTCATCAAGCGCAGATACGTCCTCTTGTCCCGGTACCCACTGCAGATCTGAATTGCTCCCTGGCCTTCAAGAACCGAGATGGCTGCATTCAGCCTTGCTCGGTTACGTACAGGTCCACAGCGCAAAACCTGGTTCTTGGGAACGCACGTATCCGAATAAATCCCTCTCCACCACTTTGCATGCATATACCGATCCAGAGCTTGAGCATCGGCCTGATCCTGCGATACCACGAACGCAGGTGAGAACAGATGCTTGTACTCATCAACATGCCACCGAACGATCTCGAAGGCACGATTGATCGTATCGAGGGTGATGTCACCTCCCTCTCCACTGAAGTACTGCATCGATGCAGCGAGTCGTGCCACGATCTCCATGATCTTTGCCGCGAAGTCATTGATATCGCTCAAGTACTCCCCGTCGCGCAGCAAAGACTCAGTTTCTGATGCCAACTCTACCCAGCGTGCCCTGGCATCGATGGAGAAGGACACCACTTCACGAACAACGGCGCCCGAGGCTGAAAGCTCCTTGTACTTCAACAACAGCTCCGCGACCCGCTCATGGAATGCCGGCAAATGCTCCCACACCGGTTCCACGTCCTCGATTCGCCGATAGCCCATCATGGAGCGAGGCCACGCGACCAAATAGCGTGCCCAGTGCCCACTCCCCTTTGCGACAGAGCCTCGCCTATTGAGGAACTGCTTGAGCGGTTCGTACTGGGTCATGATGCTCACAGACACGCGCGGATTCATCGCAATCAGATGCTCGTTCTCCGCTCGATCCAACGGCATCATTCCTGGTGAATCCCAGAGACGATTGAGCAAGCCCACATTCGCCATTGCCTCGCTCTTGAACAGCATGTGACCTTCATCAGTCGTGATGGCGATGGACTCACCATCACCCTGAACGGCCTCCATAATGGCCTTGGCCGTGATGTCCTGCCGCAGGAAGCAGCGCAAGCGAGGCTGCAGAGGTTTCTTTTCTGCGTACTCCTTCAGCTGTGACTCGAGTGCTTCCGCAGACTTACCTGCTGCAACTGCTTTACTGATCGCGCTCCTCAACCCCTTCATCTTGGCCGTCCAGAGTCCGTACTCGATCTCATAAGCCTCAGTCTGCTGCTTGAACGCAGTCATCGCCTTCGTATCTGCATTGCGGAAAGGCGCCTGCAGCAGCTCGAACACCGTCGACTTGCGCTCACCAGACTCAGCAACAAGCATCAAATTCTGTGTTACAGGCCGGGTCTGCCCGGTTGGCAACTTGACATCAATCAGCCCCTGGCAAGCCATCGAGATGGCATTGATGAGACCCATGCCAACCATGGCATCAGGAACCTGCACGTTGCGGAAGAGCTCAAGACCAGCCTCACGCGCAATGTGATGGAAGCTTTCCAGGGGATATTTGGGGGCATAACGCTGCCAATGGGTAGTCATCATGCATCCTCCTCTGCCGCGCCAAACGCGGTCTGCTCTTCAGCCTCGACCAACAGATGGCCACAGCTCTGGCACCGAGCAGCATCGCCCTCCGCATGGCGACGAGCACGCTCCTCATTGAGCAGCTTTCGGAACTGAATCAGGTTCAGCTCATGCTTGTACGCAGCATTGAACTGATCTACCAGGATCTTCTTGCGCATCTTCTTTGCGATGTGCTGTTCCAGGATCGGATAGGCCTGCCTGAAGTCCTGCTCCAGCCTGCCCTTCCCCTTGGTCGACTGTTCACTCAAAGCGTGCGTGAGCGCGTCAAGCGGCGAAGAGTGGATTGCAAAATTAGCCATCATCACTTCTCCTCCTTCGCACGACGGAACTTCACTGCACGGCCTTCAGCCCATGCCATGGCTTCATGCGTCCAGTAGAACTTCGGAGACAGTTCACTGTCATAGAGCGGAATGCCCTTCGGGAAGTCCGGATCGGACTTCATCAGCTCGTATGCCTTGCTCCTGCTGACGCGGAGCAGCGTGATCAGCTCCTTCAAGCGGAGCGTCGGGCTATCCGGCCACCCTGCTTTCCAGCCAGTGTTGTTCTCCTCAGCCAAAGGCATGCTTTTGTCTACGCCCTGGCGCAGACTGGACGTCATGTGCTTCATTTGTTGATTCCTTCGTTGTGTTGGACGTTTCAGGAAGGAATCCGGCCGGTTTCCTATCGAAGGGGATTGGCCTCCGACGTGATCAGTGTCGATATGCTGCTGTTGCGGGTACAGGGAAAAAAAATCCAGGTTTTTTCCATGCACGCTCACAACCGAGAAATTCAAATAAAAATCAATCGCTTACATGCCAGGGAGCTTTCGCTCCCTGGCATATCTCGTCATCTGCGCACACAAATTGGTCCGTTCCATCATCTGTCCGCGCAGGACCTGAACTGCCTCTTGCCCGTACCTGATACAAGTCCGAACAGGTACTGCTCACCTACGACGCTAACCGTGACGCTTGCGCTTCCAGTCTGTCCTTGAGACTTCCCTTCGCTGGAGCCTGTGCAACCTCGCCATGCCCTGTCGGATAGAACTCCTCGACCACAGCTGGCACGTCTTCGTCCAGGTCCTCGAAGGCCCCGTTAGCGAAGCCCTGTCTCGCTGCCTCATCCAGTGCAGCTTGGTCGATCTCCGCCGCAGCTCTTGCGGCGTGTCGGTCCACCGCCTCTGCGACAGCCTGCTCCAGTGTCAGACCACTCCGAACCACCAGATCGACGTAGTAGATCGCTGATCGGTAACTCATCGTGGTGGACTTACCTCGTAGCTTCAGCTCCAAGGGCAGGCAGGACAGCCGACCACCTGACACCGCACTGAGGTAGTGCAGTCGCGCTGCGAGTGTCCGGATGGTGTTGTAGGAGGTGGTACGCAGGACAAAGCTGCCCATCGCATCACCTTCCCCGTCCCCAATGACCACATTCAAGCGGGCATAGGCTTTGCAGCCCCCACTGGCAAACTGGCACGCATCCGGACCAGGACAAGGCAACGTCTCCATGCCTTCAGGGCCAGCTCGCCGGCAGGTGTCTCCATTGCCTACACACAGCGGTCTTCCGTTCTCGCGATTGAACAGCGAGTAGTCAGCCCGGAGGTTCAGGGTTGGATCGTCGAAGAGCAGGCGCACCGGGATGGATCGCAGCTTGTTACCCTCCGATGCCTTACGCAGCTCTTCATCCAGCGGGTGCAGCACCCAGCCCTCACGGTTCTGTACCTGGCTAGTGAGGGTGAACTGATCGTCCTTTTCTGGCAGCCGCTTGCCATTGCGCTCTACTACCCGGCCGATTGAAATACGCCCAATCACGGGCGGCGTTATGGCCAGTCCCTTCAGCATGATGTGACCTCTTTGATCGTGGTGTTGATTCGGAATCGCCGCGACCCCGGACGGACTACCGTGTAGGCCGCGGCGATCTCCGGGTGCTCGGCTGCGAGCCGCTTGGTATCCAGTGACGTGCCATCCTTGCTACGGCGGTAGATCACCTCTCCCAACGAGCCAAACCTGGCAACGGATGCATCGCCCATGGCTTGCTGCAGCGTTTGTTTCAGCAGCTCTGCCTGCTGTTCTTGCTCTGCTACTGCCTCGTTGAGAGACACCAGGTTAGAGAACGTCTCGACCAGCACCTCGTCCTGGCTGAAGTCGACAACCGTGTCTTTGCCCGGATACAGGCTCCGAAGCGCTCTGGCCGCCGACTCCGAACCATCAGCTGGTGGCTCGATGTCGTTGATAACGTGATCCCAGAACCGGGCTTCCAGTACCACCAAGCGACTGATGACCTCTTCGTCTCGTTCAATGCGGTGGATCTGCAGAGCCTGACCGCACAACAGCACCGCCACATCTGCTGCCTGCTTCCCCGTCACTGCCAACTGGTGCTGTACCTGCAGTTGTACGTACTCAGGCACCCCGTCCTTCCAGAGCCGGGAGCCGAATTCCCCTGCCGTCTTACACTCGAGAATCTGGACCTCTGGCGAACCGACCACCTCACGATCGAGATTGGCCAGCATGTGCGGGAAGGTCGGGTGCTGCAGAACGGCATTGACCCGGCGTACCCGGTTGCCCGTGCGCTCCTGGTAAGCCGTGGCCACCATGGGTTCGAGCAGGGTTCCCCAGTAGCGGGGATCGTCTTGTCCAGGGGGGATCTCTTCCATCGGCTTGCGCCCCGTCTTCTCCTGCCACAGCTCCAGCTGGCTCTTGTAGGGGTTCAACCCGACGGCGGTGGCGGCATCCGAACTACCGATGCCGCCATTGCGGACCTCCAGCCACTGCTGGCGATCCAGTGAACGCGTATCAACCAAACGCAACGCGGTGTGCTTGCTCATTGGCAATCTCCGGAATAGAAAAGGCCGCCTTGATGGGCGGCCTTGGTCAGGTCTTTCATTTCAAGCTATCGATGTGGGCAAGATGGATGGGCAAACCGACAGCACTGCTCGCTGCAGGTCTGTCAGACCATGCCTTGAGAGGCCATCGAAACCACCTCATGGCTGGTGACAACGAAATGGTCCAACAACCTCACGTCCACGGTGTCCAAGGCAGCCTTCAGCCGCGCCGTGACTGCCCGATCTGACGCAGAGGGCTGCAGGCTACCGCTTGGATGGTTGTGAGCCATGAGTACCGCCGATGCATTGTGGGCAAGTGCCCTCTGAACCACGATCCGAGGATGGACCTCGGCTGCATCAATCGTCCCTGAGAAAAGCCGCTCAACTGCGATGAGCTGGAACTGCGTGTTGAGAAAGGCAACCTCGAAATGCTCGCGGTCTTCGCCTCCCAGACGTAGCCGGAAGAACAATGCACCCTGGGTTGCTCCTCCCAGCACCTCCCCTGGCAACGATGCCCGTTTCTGCAGGATCTGCAGCGCCCTCGCAATCGTCCTGTCCTCACGTACCCGGATCCTGCTCTCCTCCTCATTGGATCCGGCCCCTAATGTGGTCATGTGATAGGCCTGCGCTTCCATCAGGCCACCAACTTCATCACTTCATCCCACGCGCGCTGCTTGAGCTGAGCTCCAGCACCGAACCACGCCGCATCACGGCGGTGATCATCGCTACGAGCTCGTCGGTGGTGGTCAACGTACTCCGTGACGCTGTTGAGTACGCCCCAGGCCGTTGCACGGCTGGAAGGCAACAACGCGCCACGACCGCCGCCCTCAAACAGGGCACGGACACTGGCCAGCGCCTGTTCGTTGACGACTTCAGCGGTGGTGCCCTGGCCTTGGTAGGTAAGCACCCGTCGCAACAGACCATCGACCGTATCGGGGTCAACTGGACGGTCACAGAGGGCTTTCATGCGAGACACGAAGTTGTCCCAGGTCGAGACGGTGATCCCCAACTGGCGCTTCACAGCATCCGGATCGAACTGACTACGATGCGGGACCTTGATGGCTCCGCTGCTGTCTCCCAGAGCGATCTGCAGGGTGTTGTTGCACACCACGCGCACCGAGGTGAACTGCGCCGTCGTGGCCAACGTACCGTCACAGGCGGTGGCCAACAAAAGATAGCCGTCCACCCTGTCACGCCCCTTGAGCGACGTGCTCTGGCCTGTCCGTGCCATGGCCCAGAACTTCTTGCCGCCCTTGAGCACACCCGCCGTCTCCAGCTCAAAGCCACTGTGCTGCGTCAGATCACGGTAGAACTCCAGGATCTCGCCCGGTTGGACCACCTTGAACCGCTTGGACACAACTGCCAGCGGCTCCCTGGTATCGGAGCGATAGAGCACCTTCTGCTCCGGGAAGGAATGGATGGCACCGATGGCATTGCTACCCGTAATGAAGCGGACCTCGGAGTCCTCGATCTGCCAATCCATGCCTGCCTGACGCTTCCAGACCTCAATGGGCTGGTGCTGTTCAAGCTTATTGCCCAGACCATGCCACGGCTTAGCACCCGCATAAGCCATCGCTTCAACCAGATGCATCGTATTTTCCTCGCTTCTTATGGCACAAACGCACAAGGCCCGGACGATGCCGGGCCTTGTGCGTATGCCAATGCAGTATCAATTAAAGGGTTCGATGTCTTCACTGCCCGAAGACAGAGCACACCGAGCAACCGCAGCGATGATGGAGGCTGCGACAACCAAAACACAGTACAGACAATCGGATCTTTCTTTCATACAGCCATACCCAAGGAAGATGCTTCATTGCGGAGCATCGACACGCGAAGCCAGTAACCACCGGCATCAACTGGGTAATATGTGTTTGAAATTATTTTGAATAACTGAAACCCCAGCTACCATCACACTAGATTCGAAATACTTCCTCAGCCATATTGTCGAGCTTCTCCTTGACAGCTCTCCAGTTAGGCATGTGTCGATCAAGTGTCCGATAGAACTTTGGACTGTGATTGTGGTGAAGAAGGTGACACAACTCGTGAAGCAGCACGTAGTCGATGCACTCACGTGGGGCCTTCACCAGCAACGGGTTCAGTGTGATGCGGCCCAAGGGTGAGCAACTTCCCCATTGCACAGTCATGAACTGCAGACGTGTTGATGGAAGCTGCTTGATCCACCGGAGGGGAGCTGAAACTACCGCAAGCCGGTCAGCAAACACCTCCCGCGCTCGCTGGCGATACCAGACATCCAATGCTTTTTTGATCGTGGCTGGTGCTTGCTCTGGTGTCGTCACGACGATGAAAGCACCCCGCATCCTAGCTTGGGCCTTTGAGCCTGCGTCGATAACAACCTTCAGGCGATAACGCCGGCCCAGGTAGTGCAATGATTCACCACTCACGTACTCTCTAGGCAGCACATGGGCCATTCGCACCTTGGCAGCACTGACATGCTGACTGATCCAACGCGCACGTTTTTTCACCGCAGCCAAAACCTCTGCCAATGGTGCCGTATCGGAGGCATCCACCAGCACGCGTGCGTCCGGCTCCACATGAATGGCGACACGCGTCACTGACCGTGATGGCTGACGGCGCAGATGAAACGCAATGACTTCATCGCCATAAGCGATGCGGTGCTGGGATAGTTGTTCACACATCGGCATGCTCAAGACCTCATCAAACCGATACGCGTGATCTGGATCACTTGCTCGACCACCAACTTGGCGTTGTCCAAGCCCAGCGGGCCAAACAACAGGGGCAACAGACCCTTGCGAATGGCAGCCTCAATGTTCTGCGGGTTGAGTGAGTTCTCTGCCACTGCGTCGCGCACCACGGTGTCCATGGCAATCGCTTTTTGCACCAGCTTGTCCTTCAAATCCCCATTCAACCCTGCAAAGGTCTCGTCCCCCAGCACGAGACGCATTGCGCCAAAGTAGGCCTTGGCATTTGGCTTGTCTGCCAAAGCATCCGGCAGATCCGGGGCGGAACGGGCGTCCAGCTTTTCTTCAAAGGACTTGAACAGGGCGTACTGCTTCAAAGGATGGTCGAACATGGCCTCCGCTTCAGCGATGGCCTGACGCAGCAGCTCGCCAAACACTTTCTGTGCATAGGGGTCGGCCGCCAGCTCCTGCTCGATGGTTTTACGCAGCCGGGTACGGATCATGTCCGTCTCGTTGCGCGTTTTCTCTTCCGACCAGTCCTTCGGGTCTTCCGCCTGCCCCAATTGGTGCACCAGATAGACGCCATCAGGGTCTCGCACTTCCGTTCCGATGACCTGTTTGTCCACCAGCTTTCGGATTTGCTCTTCAAAGACGCTGTAATCCACCGTCTCCATCGCATCACGACGAGCGGTCTGGCGTAGCTCGGTGAAGAAGCGGAGATCAGCCTTGTACCGGGCGATCTGCGCTTCAGAAAAGCTCTTGTCCTCGAAGAAGCTGCGGGATGAAAGCGCTGTCTGCAAGCACAGGCCAAATGCTGTCAGTGCCACATAGAAGTCGTCTCGCAGCTTCTGCCGCTCGTCATACTCCTCGCCATCGCTACCCTTCACAAATTTCGGTGCCAGTACCTGCCGGTACTGCTCGCTGTCGAGCTTGTTGGTTACCGACTTGAAGAACGACCACAGCGCATCGTGCAAAGCAGGCAGGCGCTTGTACTCCGTGTTGAACTGTCGGTACAGGCCCTCCAGGTCGCTGATGTCAAAGCCGCCTTGGGTGCGAGCTTCCAAGTCCTGGTAGGAGCGGATGGCAGTGTCGAGTTCCTTCAAGATCCCTCGATAGTCCACCAATACGCCGTAACGCTTGGCGTCATGCAGGCGGTTGACGCGGGCCACGGCCTGAATCAGGTTGTGTCCTTTCAGGGGCTTGTCGATGTACAGCACCGTGTTGCGGGGCTCATCAAAGCCCGTCAGCAGCTTGTCTACAACGATCAGCAAGTCAGGAGCACCGTCCGCACCAAAGTCACTGACCACCTGCTTCTCATAGGTCTCGGCATCGTTGCCGCAGGTGGCCATGGCTTGCTTCCACCACTTTTGCACCTCGGGCAGCGTGTCCTCGTCCACATCGGAATTGCCTTCACGCGTGTCCGGGGCGGAGATAACCACCGCACTGGTCACCAAGCCGGTGTCGTCCAGCGCCTTCTTGTAACGAATGGCGTCGAGCTTGCTGTCGGTGGCAACCTGTCCCTTCAGGCCAAGACCCAGCTTTTTGATGTTCTCGTTGAAGTGGGTGGCGATGTCCCAGGCAATCAACTCAATGCGGTTGGCTGCACCGTAGATGGCCCCCTTCTTGGCGAACTTCTTTTTCAGGTCGGTGCGCTGGGCATCGCTGAGGTTGCTGGTGATCTTCTCGAACCAACGGTTCACCGCCTCTTCGTTGATGTCCAACTCGGGCACACGCTCTTCATATAGCAGCGGGGCCACGGTTTCGTCTTCCACCGCGCGCTGCATGGTGTAGGCATGCACGATGGGGCCGAATTTGTTGGCCGTCTTCTCGTCCTTGAGCAACGGGGTGCCGGTGAAGGCGATGTAGGCGGCCTTGGGCAGTGCCTTCTTCATGCGCTCATGCGTTTCGCCGCCGTGGCTGCGGTGGCCTTCGTCCACCAGCACAATCATGTCGGCCGAGTCGTTGCGGCACTCCGGCAGCTTGGATGCCATGTTGAACTTGTGCACCAGCGTGAAGGTGATGCGCTCGGTGCCTTTGCCGATGCGCTGGGCCAGGTCACGACCAGACAGAGTACGGCTCCTTTCGCCCTCCTTCTGCGTGGCGATGCTGGAGCCAAAGGCGCCACCGGTCATGAAGTTGCGGGCGAGCTGCGTTTCCAGGTCAATGCGGTCGGTCACCACCACCACACGGCATTCCTTCAAGGCATCCACCAACAGCAGCGCCTTGGTCAGGAACACCATGGTGAAGCTCTTGCCCGAGCCTGTGGTGTGCCACACCACGCCGCCCTCGCGGCCACCACCTTGTGATTCGGGCTTTATCTGGCTGATGCGCGCCAGCAGCGCACGGATGCCGAAGAACTGCTGGTAGCGAGCCACGATCTTGCCCACCTTGCGGTCGAACAGCACATAACCGCGCAGGAATTCGAGCAGCCGTGCCGGGGTCAACAAGCTCACCAGCAAGCGGTCCTGCTCGGTAGCCTGCATGGCGGCGCTCCACAGCGTGTCGAAGTACGCCGCCAGCGCGGCAGGTTTGCCGTCGAACAGCTCCGCACGCACATCCGGCTTGAGGGCCTTGTTCTTGAGCGCCTGCATGTGGGCCTCGTCAAACTCCTCTTCCCGCCACTTGGCCCAGAATTTGGCCGCCGTGTGGGTGGTGCCGTAGCGCCCCTCGGTCTGGCTGATGGACAGCAGCAGCTGTGCATAGGCAAACAGGTTGGGAATCTCATCAGGCCGCTGGTTGCGCAGGTGTTGGCTGATGCCCTCCGTCACCATCGCCTTGGCGGGGTGGCTGCCGCCGCCCGACTCCGGCCGCTTGGCCTCGATCACCACCAGCGGGATGCCGTTCACATACGCCACCACATCGGGCGTTCGGTGGTGCGTGCCCTGCGCGGCCAGCACCTCCAGCTCTTCGGTCACATCCCAAAGGTTGGCCGTGGCGTCAGTCCAATCGATGACCGCTATGGTCGGCTGGTGCTTTTTGCCATCGGGCATGAACTCCGTCACCGTGATGCCCAACGCCAGCTTGCCGTACAGCCGCTCGTTGGCGGGCATCAGCCCTTCGGCCAGGCTGAGTGCCGACAACTCCCGCACGATCTGGTCGATGCCGCTGGGTGACAGCGGATACCACTGGCCCTTGTATTCGTAGCGCCGGGTTTGCAGCACCTCGATCAGCCGGGGCTTGAACAGCACCTCGCGCGTGCTGCCGCGCAGAGTCAGCGCCTGCGCCGTGGTCAGAAAGTTCCAGCCCAGGTTGCACAGCAGGTGCAGCGCGGGCAGGTGGGCGCTGTACTGCTCTCGGGAGTTGGGCGTGGTGTTCATGCCTGCGCCTCGGTTTCGGCTTCGGGCAGCTTGACGCGGCGTTTGCCAGTCAGGAGCTGGGACATCAGGGCGGATTTTTCTTGTCGCAAGGCCTGCACTTGAGCCTGCAGCCGCGCCTCCTCAGCCCTGGCGACATTGATGACCTCGGCAATGCGCCGCTGCTCTGGCGCGGTGGGAATGTGGAGCTGCAGTTTGAAGAAGTCTGTCACGCTCACGTTCAGCAGGCCGTGGTTTCGCGCACCTTCTTGTGCGACGCCTTCAATCTCCTGATTCAGCAGGCCCGCTTCAAAGTAATGACGGAAGAAGTCGAAGTCGGCGTCCACGTCGTCGCGCAATTTGAAGCAGAGGTACAGGCTCGACACAACACCCGCGTCATAGTCCAGAAGTGGCTTGATGGCCCCCATCGGGTAGCCTGTCGAATAGCTCTTGTTGTAAGCGAAGTCATACCGATACAGCAGCGTGTAGCCACTGAGGTTGGCACTGGCGACGGACTTGTTGAAGTAGTCGCGTTGACTGATGAGCCCATGCTCCGCCGAGATCGTCAACACATTGGTGTTCTGCGTGCAGTTTTTGCGCGTAACCCTTTCAAAGACGGCATCGAAATCTACGTAACGCCACTTACCCGTGAACCCAGGAAAACGGCGGCGGCCTGACAACATCGACACCATCAGGTCACGGGTGCACCGCTGGCTGTTCGCCAGCAGCCGCTCCGCAGTGGAAATGGCTTGATCCCAGGTGATGAGGACTTGGGCGATTCGACGCTGCTCACGGCACGGGGGCAACGTGATTTTCAACTTCTTAAAGTAAGGAAGGCCAATCGTCTTGATGGTCGATCCCACAGCGACACGCTCGAACTGCGGCTTCTGTAGCTGCAGCCAATAATAGAGATACCAGTTGTGTAATGCGGTAGATTTTGAGCAATCCCAAGCGATGAAGTGCTGACTGACGGCCATGTCTTCCGCAGTCACGCCACTCTTCCCAACACCCGCATCACGCGACAAAACTACCGTCCCCGACGGATGAACAACCGCGGATGAGTTTTTCACTCCTGCAAGAGAAATCTCTTTATCTGTTTCAGTGACCACCCCTTTATCTAGGCGACCAGAATCAGCCAACGAAATCCACTTGATTCCGCCATTCCAGTAATCAGGATGATTTTTGTTCGGGGTGTGACCACTGCCTCGCTTTGCCACCTGGTCAATCAAGACCGACTTCCATCCCTTAGGCAGCATCTCCCCCTCCTTTCTTCTTGGTCAGTCGCTTTGCCACTTGATCCAATGCTTCCATGGCGCTGTCGTCCTTCGAGACCGAGGCCAGCATGCGCGCCGCATAGCCCTCGCCTGCTGCCTCCAACGCAGCCCTCCGCTGCGCCGCGAACTGCTCATACTCGCTCTGCGCGTGCGCCACGGCCTGCTTATGCGACGCCTTGCCCGCACCCACCAGCACCTGGCGGTCGTTGAAGCTGAGGAAGGCGTCGAGCTTCTCGGTCCAGTCCTTCAGGAAGACTTCCTTGCGGCGTGTGGCCTGGTCTTCGGCAAAGTCCAGCCACATGGTGACGATGCGGTTCAGCTCGGTGATCTCCTGCTCGGTCAGGTAGTTCTTGGCCACGCCCACGTCAGCTTTCTGCACCTGGCCCTTGCGGGTGGTGGTCAGGCCCATGTTGGGCTGGGTGTGATCGGCGCGGGTGCGGATGATCTCGGCGGCGGTCTGGCCCGATACGGCGTAGTGCAGCTTGTTCTGGATAACGCGGAAAAAGGCGGTGGTCTCGGGCAGCGTGGGTGCGTAATCAGCCGCCAGGGCAAAGATTTCGCGCACCCTCAGGTACATGCGGCGCTCGCTGGCGCGGATGTCACGGATGCGCTCCAGCAACTCGCCGAAGCGGTCGGGCAGCACCGACTCACCCACAGGCGGGTTCTTCAGGCGCACGTCGTCGAGCACGAAGCCCTTGAGGAGGTATTCGCTCAAGTTGGCCGTGGCCCATTGGCGGAACTGAGTGCCGCGTGCCGAGCGCGCCCGGTAGCCCACGGCCAAGATGACCTCCAGGCTATAGAAGCGCACATTGCGGCGGACGAGCCGGCCACCCTCCTGGCGAACTTGTAAGCTGGACTTACAAGTTGCCTCGGGGTCTGCCTCCCCCTCGGCGTAAATGGCTTTCACATGCTGGGTGACGTTCTGTGGCGTGGTCTGGAACAGCGTGGCAATTTCTGCCTGGCTGAGCCAAAGCGAGCCGCCATCGGCCCGCATTTCAACACGGGTGAGGCCGTCGTCAGTGGTGTAGAGAACGAATTCGCCCTGGCTTTCGGCGCTGGCTGATGCCTGCAACTCCACCGATGCAGCCATCGCCTTGGTCGGCTTGCTGGATTTTGACGCTTTACTCATAGCCCAGCTCCTTCAGGTAGACGGCCATCTGAGCTTCCAGGCTGGCCAGCTCGGCCTTGAGCTGCTCGCGCTCCTTGCGCACGGCCACCAGGTCGATTTCGGCTTCTTCCTCAAAGGTGTCCACATAGCGCGGGATGTTGAGGTTGAAGTCGTTCTCGGCAATCTCGGCAGGCGTGGCGAGGTAGGCGTACTTGTCCACGCTTTGCCGTGTGGCGACGGTATCCAGGATGCGCTGCAGGTCAGCTTCGCGCAGCAGGTTCTGGTTCTTGCCGGCCTCGAAGTCACGGCTAGCGTCGATGAACAACACCTTGTCGTCGGCCTTGTTCTTGCGGAACACCAGCACCGCGGCGGGGATGCCGGTGCCGTAGAACAGTTTTTCGGGCAGGCCAATCACCACGTCGAGCAGGTTCTCTTCGATCAACTTCTGGCGAATGCGCCCCTCGGCAGCGCCACGGAACAGCACGCCATGCGGAACAACCACCGCCATCCGGCCGGTGCCTGGCTTCATGGTCTCGATCATGTGCAGGATGAAGGCGTAATCACCCTTGGTACGTGGCGGCACGCCCCGCCGGAAGCGGCTGAACTTGTCGGCATCGGCACCCTCATGCCCCCACTTTTCAAGGCTGAACGGCGGGTTGGCCACCACGATGTCGAAGTGTTTGAGGGCAGCGTCTCCATCCAGCAGCTTGGGGTTGCGGATGGTGTCACCCCATTCGATGCGGTGGTTGTCCTCGCCATGCAGGAACATGTTCATCTTGGCCAGCGCCCAGGTGCTGCCGATGGCTTCCTGCCCATAGAGCGCGTACTTGCGAGAGCCGGTGTTCTCACGAATCAGGCGGCCGCACTTCATCAACAGCGACCCGGAACCGCAGGTGGGGTCACAGATTTCGTCTCCCTCTTGCGGCGCCATCAGGCGAGCCATGAGAGCGGAGACTTCGGGCGGGGTGTAGAACTCGCCCGCCTTTTTGCCGCTGGTGGAGGCAAAGTTCTTGATGAGGAATTCGTAGGCATTGCCGATCACATCGAGCTGGCCGACACGGCTGGGGCGCAAGTCCAGCTCGGGCTTGGCGAAGTCTTCCAGCAGGTGGCGCAGGATGTCGTTCTTCTGCTGCTCGTCGCCCAGCTTGTTTGAGTTGAAGCTGATGTCCTGGAACACATCGCGCAGCTTGGTGATGTTGGCCTCTTCGATGGCGTGCAGCGCCTTGTCGATGCGCTCGCCGTTGCCGGGGCTGTGCCGTAGGGCGTGCAAGGCATAGAAGCTGGCACTGGCGGGCAGCACGAAACGCTCGTTTTTGAGCATTTCCTTAATCAGCTCAGGATGATCACCGTACTGCTTCTTGTAGGCGTCGTAGTGGTCCTGCCAGACATCCGACACGTACTTGAGGAACAGCATGGTCAGGACGAAGTCCTTGTAGATGCTCGGGTCCACGGTGCCGCGGAAGGTGTCGCAGGCGGCCCAGACGGCGGCGTTGATCTCGTCCTGGCTTACAGAGACGATTTTGGTGTTTGTACTGTTCATGATGTTTGAGCTCCTGCGTTGTTCAGTGACCGGCCTGCGCAGCATGCGCAAGACTCTCTGCGAGCGCTTGAAGTTGCTGCTCGCGGTTTTGAATGAGTTGATTGAGCGTGTGGCGCTCCTGACGGGCAAGGTCAGCCAGGGCAACGATGCGTTGCTGGTCCGCCAGCGAGGGCACGCACAGCGTGAGCGATTCCAGTACGGGGCGGCGGATACTCAACTGGCTGCTGCCTTCAGCGGCTTGCTGAAGCTGACGCTGAAATGGCGGTTGGTTTATTTGCCACGCCAGGAAAGCAGGCAGCAATAGACCTTGGGAGGCCACTCGGAGCAGAAAGAAGTGAGGGCTGCACACAGCAGGGCTCGGCGGCTCATCAATGCATACGGCATAGAACCGAGCACCTTTAGCGACGAACAGTATGTCCCCAGCCTTGAGCCAGTCAGGTGGTTTGCGGCCTGCAAGCGTGGTGCGCGTGACGTCAGACCATTTGACCCCATGGTCAAGGTCAACATCCCTCATCTGCACCGCCAGAACTTCACCATCGGCCGACTCCTCAATGGAGCCGCGAAAGGGGTAGCCCGCTTGAATGGAGACCAACTCTCCAACCATGAAATTTTCTGCATCAATGTTCATGATGCAAACTCTCGCACGACATCAACGCCAATGCAAGCTTTTTTGCATCAACTCGATTGATGCGATCACCCCCCATCCCCTCCTGCCGCTACTCAAGTGAGTAGCGGCAGGAGGGGGTCAGGCGCGCTTAGCGCAGAGCTGGGTAGCTCTGGGCTGTTTTTCACGCAAGCGGTCCAGGTAATCAGCCCATGCCTGCATCATCTTCCGACGCTCTGGCAAGTGCTCTGCACGGTTGTATGCCGCTTTGATGGGATTCCTCTCGGAGTGTGCCAACTGCCGCTCGATGGCATCAGAGGTCCAGCCCATCTCATGCAGCAGGGTGGAAGCCATACTTCGGAAGCCATGACCGGTCATATCGTCCGTGCCATAGCCAAGGCGCCGAAGCGCGGCGTTCACCGTGTTCTCGCTCATCGGATCACGGCCACTCCGTATCGACGGGAACACATAGCAGCCCCTGCCTGCAGCCCGACCAGCAAAGCCGATGCGCGCCACTTGCAGGCGCCACGATGTCCAGAATGGTCCAGCAGCAGCCAATCTTCCGTGGCATACCAGATGGCATACCAGCCAAGCCGAAAATGAAAAAAGCCCTTGAAATTCAAGGGCTTAGTTCAATTATCTGGCGGAGAGGGGGACCGATGTTCTCTGCCGAACTCCTAGATGGTGCGAAGATTGTTGTTCATTGCAAGGGCGGCCTCGGTCGAGCAGGCACGGTGGCATCTATGCTTCTCTTGGAGAGCCGTGCGGCCAGTAATGGTGACGACGCGATGGCCAAAGTAAGAGAAGTGCGCCCCGGTGCTATTGAAACCCAGGAGCAGGAGTCGTTCATACGAGCTTGGGCGGATCATGTGAAAGGATAGCGAGTGGAATCCCTTCAGGGCACGGCGCAAGGCTTCGCCCAGTGATGCAGGAAATGGCTGTGAGCGGCTCGTGTTCACTGACTCCTATCTCGATCGCAACGGGCTGCAAGAGCTTGAATGCGCCCATCTAGGGCCCGGCCGGATTGCCTGTCTGATCATCTCAGGGGAATCGGCGGGTTCAATCAGCCGATCCAGACATGATATGCGGTGCTTCTTGGACGGTTCCGCAGGACGATTGAGAGGCCAACTTTCGCCAAGGGCAGGGACGAAAAGCCAACTTGCCATGTTGAGCGGAAATTGGGCTATTCAATTGCAACGTAGAAGGGCTGGCTGAATCCAACAATCTGGCCATCTGCATTTAAGATGAAGGCCTCGATCTGGTGGACTCCGCGATAGCTGAGTGTTTCGCGCCGGCTGTGGGGCTGATCAGAATGGTCGAAACCGCCACGAAGGTTGCGAACTCGTCTAGCGGCTTCGCCTGTGTTAGTCACTCGCCACATGGTCCTATAGGTGTCATTGGGCTGTACCCCCCCTAGCTTTGCCTCAAAGCGGATGTCTTGATTTGGGGCCATTGGCTCACCGCTTCTTACCGTCCGCAAGCGGATGCCAGCGGCATCGACCAGATAGCCCGAGACACTCGCTGGCAAACGAAAGTTGGCTAGAGGCCACGGCGGTTGTTGGCGATGACCTGGCTCGAGAACCTCCACTGGCACCATCTGTAGCCCGCCGATCCTAAGCGCTTCGACATCATCCAGTTGGGCATCAGCATCAACCAAGCCGGCCTCCATGGCGATCACCGGTTGGCGAACCAGGGCGAATGAGTCACCGAAGATTCGCCGCCAAAGCTCAATGCTTTGATCCGAGTCCTGTTCATCGAACGCTGCATCAATCCACTGTCTATACCGATGGATCGCATTGCGGAAGTTTCGATACTGTTCCTCGCTCCACTCGGAGGCCTGATCTTCTGCGGGAAGTACGGGGTTTGGCACATGGGGCGGGTAGTAGTTCTCCTGAAGCCAGTCATCCAGGCGGCGAAAGAGAGTTCTCAGGGAGGTTGGAACATCGCTGAAGTCATTCCCGTACCGATCGACCTCGTGAATGCGCTCACCGAGTAGGGTGGTGAAAAGGAAGGACGGACAGGTAAAGGTTCCCTTGTAGTCTCGAAGATACTTGGCGAGCCGAGTGACCTTGCGAAATGAGTTGTTGCCGCTGATTGAGTTCTTGTCGCGCAACCAAGACGTGTACTCTTCCGGCATTGATGCTTGGAAGACGTTGTCGCGCCGGTTGCACACCTCTTTGGAATCGGGATACAGGCGATCGATAACGCAGGGGGCAATGTCCATTTTTCGATCGCCAGCGTACTCAAGGGTCACGCAGTAGGGATAGCGCCTAACTTTGTCCGCGTAACGAGGACTTGATTCGAATGTGCGAGCCAGCTGGTCTACATAGTCTGCCGCAGTCCATCCCTCTACAGGTCTGACAAAAAGAATGACGTCGGCATCAAATGGTCGACCATCGAGAGGGCGAATGATGGTCTGGTGGGCCCATGACCCGTGCTTGTAGAGTCGGACGATCCTTGGTACGTAGTTCGAATTTCTGAGGAAGACTTCGATTGCTGCAAAGGAGTTTTCCAGCTGATCCAGCCGAGTACTATTGAGATTGACGACGTTCGCAAGAAATGAGTTGAAATGGTTGAGATTCTTCATTTCAAACTGTTCCCTGCATTGAGCCTCTTAATGAAGTCCTTTGCACCGGCCTGCATCTCCTGCTCGAGCTTCTCACGCCTGAAGAAGTAGACGAGGTCACTTACTAGAGGGCTAGATGCACGATGAGAGAAAATGGCGTCCTGCAGCTGCCGCGCTCTTGCTTCAAGTTTGACAGCGTCATCATTCGGCTGAAACTTATCTAGTGAGCCGTCAACCTCTCCTTTCAGGCGCGCGACCAAGGCAATGGTGTCACCTTGGCGCTGCGACTCTCTGATGATCCAGAGAGCGAAGGGCCCGAAGGGAACGAGCATTGTCAGGATCACATCAACCAACGGCTTCTGGAGTGAGATCACGATCAGCACTGCTAGGTAGAGCCAGCCGAGTGCCTTCAGGCAGCGCTGGTAGTCGTCTCGTAGGTTCGAGTCGTACCAGAGGTTCGTGCGCTGACAAACTAGACGGGCACTACTCATCGGCAGCGGATCCACTGATTGCGGATACCAGTCCCGCAGTTCCGACTCCCGTGCAGCCATGAGCGGTTTGCTGCCATAGCGCTCTACTTCCTCGGCATCAACCCTGTGACCGGCGACGAATGCGTTCCACGGAAGGTCAAGTACTGTCGTGTCGAACTGCTCTTGCAGTCTGGCCGACAGCTTAATCCGGCCTCGGCGCCATCGATCTATCCACAAAGCATCCGATGCACCCACCATGAGCGCCACTAAGCTAACCCACTTTGTGCCGCCCGACAGGCAGGGTGTAGATGTGGTGACAATAGAGACTACTGGGAGGAGGAAAACGAATATAAAGTAGTAGCGCTGAGCTCGTTTAACACCAGCGTGGATGCGCGCTCTCGCTCGTAGGAGTCGAAGCGCATCCTCGGAATTCTGTCTCTCCCGAACACAATTTGGCATAGTTTCCGTCCCTAGCCTCGTCCTCCCTTGTGGCCGACTATAGTCACCGGAAGGGTTGTGACGCAAGTCACGCTTGCGCCCCCGGTGTGGCAGTACCTCCTCGCCTTGTGGCTGCGATAGCTAACAGGGGGGCGCACGCCAAGCATGGCTGAGGATTCTCCGGGGGCCTGAGCTAGATCCACGCACAAAACTACCGCATGTTGAGGAACGCACAAGGTTCAGAGCTCACCGCCTGTTATCAACGGCGAGCTAGCTCGGCCAACTTCATTTCTGCGCTAAGCAGAAGCGAGCGTAGATGGTCGCGTTCCGATTCCAGCTCGTTGATTCGCGCGACCGCATCTGCCAGCTTTAGCACGAGCGAGTTGGTCTTGGCTCGCTCACTGAGTAGTACTCCGTCTCTCTGGGCAACATGGGCTTGGACCTCGGCAATCAGGGGTCCAAAGCGAGACTTCTTAAAATGAGCAGGGGGTACGCCCGCTTCTCTAGCGACGTTGTTCTGACTAACGAGTGCTCCAGGTGGCAATACCACTGGCCGACCCGATTTCAGTCTATCGAATGCGGCTTTCAATCTTTCAAGCAGGGGAGGCTCATTACTCATTGGATCTCACTCTGATGATGAAGTCTCTAAGCGCGGAAACTTGGCCCTCAAGCGCCCGCATCCTTGGGCTATCGCCGGAAGGGCGTAGTGCCACCAGTAGAGGCTCGCTGTGAGCAATCAACCTCTCTGCACGTACTACATGCTCCTTGTTCAGTAGTGCTTCGGGGCATGTCACGCAATGGGAAAGTGTGTCATAACCGCCATACTCGCAGTTGCCCCTCTTCAGGCAGACACCTAGCAAAGTGGGCCTCACGGAAAGCGCGCCCTGGTTAGCGAGCTTCGCAAGCCCCTTTAGGTCTGAGGTGCTGATCAACTCTAGAAGGTGATCCTTGTGGGCTGATCCATGGGAAGAAAAGTGCTTCGAGTCAGCAAGTTCCTTCGCGACTCGGGCCGCCTCATTAGCCAGCTCCTCCGCAAGCTCAGTGCGCATCGATTCGTTGAGCGAGAGGCTGTGGTATCCGCGCACGTAGTACTCGGTCATTCCAAGGTGTAGATGCTTCAACTGAAGCTGGATGGAGCCGAGCGCGACTGTCCCTGAGCGTACGGCATTCACTACCAATGTCCGTCTCAGCTGATGGAAGGAGAACGGCCACACCTTCCCAAGTACAACACGCCCTCCAGAGCTTCCGTTGATGAGTTCGGATACTCTAAGGTCGTCTTCAGTGACCTTCAGGGTCTCAGGATCAAAAAGCCACGGATAGTTGATCCTTTCGATCATTGAAACCCGCGGTGGGTCGATACTGTATCGCTTCTTCTTCCAGCCCAGGACGGACGTAAAGAGCCAGTTGCTGAAGCTTCCTGAGACCAGTTTGGTGTCGCGCATTTCATGATGAACCAAGGAAATGGCTTCAAGTACTTGGATTGCCTTTGCAGCCAAGTCGCTACATATCCAAGTGGATTCCGTCATAGGATGTATCTTTGCGGGTACTCCGACTATCAAATTTGCCGGTCCGATGGCGGCGTCCTGATGCTGGCGGAGGCACCCGCGCTTGAGTTCGCGAGCCTCTGAGATGCGCATGCCGCTATGCGCGCACAGCAAGATCAGGGCGGCATCCCGTATCGCTGTGATGTAGGTCAGGAATGGATGTCGGTGCTCCAGCGTGCCGTATACGGTGTCGAAGCGACGCCCCCCCTCAATTGAGTAGCAAGCTGCTTTGGAGTCCAATCCCCAACG
>ERZ1031337.72-NODE-72-length-22093-cov-16.001225_pt1 | contig 22093 bp, 11 predicted proteins | sample MGYA00518209_ERZ1031337 | MGnify/ENA primary metagenome ERZ1031337 (study PRJEB33718, sample SAMN03159846) | human skin metagenome | collected 2014-02-25 | study: EMG produced TPA metagenomics assembly of the PRJNA266117 data set (Human skin bacterial metagenome...
ACATCCTCGGCGGCAAGGTCGATTACGTAGTGAAACCCAACGGCGGCAACAACGCCGGCCACACCGTTGTGGTGGGCGGGGAGAAGTACGAGCTGAAGCTCTTGCCGGCCGGAGTGCTCAGCGAAAACGCCACCCCGATCCTGGGCAACGGCGTGGTAGTGAACCTGGAGGCGCTGTTCGAGGAGATCGACGGGCTCGAGGCCCGCGGCGCCAACGCCTCGCGCCTGAAAGTCTCGTCCAACGCGCACCTGGTGGCGCCGTACCACCAGCAGTTGGACCGCGTGCAGGAGCGCTTCCTGGGCAAGCGCGCCATCGGCACCACCGGCCGCGGCATCGGCCCCACCTATGCCGACAAGGTCGCGCGCGTGGGCTTGCGCGTGCAGGACATTTTCGACGAGTCCATCCTGCGCCAGAAGATCGAGTCCGCGCTGGACGTGAAGAACCAGATGTTGGTGAAAATGTACAACCGCCGCGCGATCTCCGTGGAGGAGACGATGGACTACTTCGGACGCTACGGCGAGCGTCTCGCGCCCATGGTGGTGGATGCGGAGCGTGTGCTGAACCAGGCGTTGGATAACGGCGAGCACGTGCTCATGGAGGGCGGCCAGGCCACCATGCTGGACGTGGACCACGGCACCTACCCGTTTGTCACCTCCTCCAACCCCACCGCCGGCGGCGCCTGCGTCGGCTCCGGCATCGGCCCGACCCGCATCACCGGGGTGCTAGGCATTATTAAGGCGTACACCACCCGCGTGGGCGCCGGCCCGTTCCCCACTGAACTGTTTGATAAGTGGGGCGAGTTCCTTCAGGTCACCGGCGGCGAGGTGGGCGTGAACACCGGGCGCGTGCGCCGCACCGGCTGGTACGACAGCGTGATCGCGCGCTACGCCTCCCGCGTCAACGGCTTCACCGACCTGTTCTTGACCAAACTGGACGTGCTCACCGGCATCGGCGAGATCCCCATCTGTGTGGCCTACGACGTAGACGGCAAGCGCTTCGACGAAATGCCGCTGACGCAGACCGACTTCCACCACGCCGAGCCGATCTACGAAACCATGCCGGCCTGGGACGAGGACATCACCGAGTGCCGGGAGTTTGAAGACCTGCCGCAGAAGGCCCAGGACTACGTGCTGCGACTTGAGGAGCTCTCCGGCGCGCCGATCTCCTACATCGGCGTCGGCCCGGGCCGTGACCAGACCATCGTGCGCCACGACGTGATGCAGCGGTAGGGGGTCAGCGCCGTTGGCGGTAGTTGCAAAAGTCTCAGCAACTCCTTGGGGTTGAGCTCCCGGGTCTTTCCAACATGGTCGGCGACGTCAACGCGCAGCTGCAGAACGTCAACACTCAGATGCAGCAGCAGCTCGGCCTGTTCAACCCGGAGGTTGCAGTCCAGGTGGTTGCGATTAATAAGCAGCTGGCTCGGTATTTTTTTGGAGGAGCGTGCGCCGAGCGTTTCAGAAAACTCCTACATGGTGAGCCCGGAATTCTCCATGGACGAGGAAGGTTGGCACAAGCCTGAGGGTACGGCTGCGCGGCGTTATTCCTACTTCGGTCGTGTTTGGTCTGATGCGGAAGGCGGTCCGGACCGTAATGAGACCGGCCCGCTTTATCAGTGGAAGGGTGATCAGCCGATCGAGGGTGCGAAGGTCTACGCCTCCGTTCTTTCCGACGACGGCATCGCTGAATACGAGCGACTAGCAATTGCCGATAAGCCGTTCCGTGAGCAGGCTGCCGCCACCAAGGCCATGATCGAAAACATGCGGGCGAACGGCAAGGAGCCGATCCTCAAGACCGTTGGCGCTGTTACCGATGCGGAAGGTCGTTACACGATCCGTATGGGTGAGGATGTCGGTGACCGCATGAAGAACTACACCTATATTTGGGCTGAGAACGACGGCAAGGTTCTCAACTCCTTCAGCGGCTTCCCGACGCCCGTCTTCCAAAAAGTAAACGGCAATGCGGGTGAGAACCCGAACTGGGGCGGTGCGGTTGGTATTCCGAGCTACACCAACCAGCGTTGGTACAACATCAACTTCGCTGAGGTTCAGGCCGACATCGCAAATTTGGACATCGTCAATTACGATTCCTACCTCAACCCGGCAGACCTTCCGGAAGGCATCAACAACCTTGAGCCGGCGAAGATCAAGTTGACGGGCGCACTGCCGTTCTCTGGTGATAACAAGATCCGTTGGATCGGCCCGGACGGCAAGCAGGTCGGCGAAGACTGCGCGGTCGACACCCTGGCGGACGCTGCTAACTGCTCCCTCGCTCCTGCAGATTTCGCAGCTCCTGGCACCTATGTCGCACAGCTCGTTAATGCTTACGGCGTTGTCGTTGGTCAGGACTCCTTCCTTGCGTTGGACAAGGTTCGTCAGAACGGTGACTTTGAGCCGCAGTATGAGGGCGCTACTGCTCCTGCCGGTAAGAAGACCACCGTGGAAGCACCGAAGGACAAGGACGGCAAGGAGATCCCGAAGGGTACCACCTTCGAGCAGGCCGGTCAGGTGACTGACCCAAAGGGCAACAAGATCGACAAGCCTGAGTGGATCACGGTTAACCCGGATGGAACGATCGAGGTCGAGCCGCCGAAGGATGCCAAGCCTGGTGACTACACGATTCCGGTGGTCGTGACCTATCCGGACGGATCCCGTGAGACCATCGAGGCCAAGGTGACCGTCGAGAAGCCGGATGCTCCGGCTGAGAAGGACAACGAGAACTTCGAGCCTGGTTACAAGGGTGGTTCGGGTAAGCCGGGTGAGGATGTGACGGTTCCGGCTCCTGAGTTCAAGGGCAAGGACGGTAAGGACACCACGGCTCCTGAGGGCACGAAGTTCACTCCTGGTGAGGGTGCTCCGGAGGGTGTGACCGTTGATGAGAACACTGGTGAGGTCACGGTTCCGGTTTCGGAGGATGCGAAGCCGGGCGACAAGATCACGGTTCCGGTTGAGGTGACTTACCCGGATGGTTCGAAGGACACCGTTGATGTGACCGTGACGGTCGAGAAGCCGGATGCTCCGGCTCCGGCGGACACTGAGGACAAGGATTCCGATGGCGACGGTTTGACCGACGCCAAGGAAAAGGAGCTCGGCACCGATCCGAACAAGGCCGATACCGACGGTGACGGCATCAACGATGGTGACGAGGTTTCCGGTGAGGGCAACAAGTTCGACGGTACGCCGACCGATCCGCTGAACCCGGACACCGATGGTGACGGCATCAACGACGGCGACGAGGTTAACCGTAAGGACAAGGACGGCAACCCGGCTCCGACCGATCCGAACAAGGCCGATACCGACGGTGACGGCATCAACGACGGTACGGAGATCGAGAACGGTACTGATCCGCTGACCCCGGAAAAGGGCGACGTCCAGGACAAGGCTCCGACGGTTCAGCCGATCAAGCCTGGTGATAAGACGATTTCCGGTGCGGACGATCGTCCGAACTCGAAGATCATCGTTGAGCTGCCGGGCGGCAAGAAGGTCGAGACCACGACCGATAAGGATGGTAAGTGGTCTGTGAAGGTGCCGGCTGGTGTTGAGCTTGAGCCTGGTCAGAACGTCAAGGTGTCTGACGCTGCGGGTAATGAGACCACCGCCAAGGTGGGTATCGACACTGGCAAGTGTGTTGCTACCTCCCTCGGCTTCGGTTTGCCGTTGCTGGCGTTGATCCCGCTGGGTCTGGCGTCGCAGATGGAGATTCCGGGTCTGTCCAACGTTGTGGCTGACGCGAACGCTCAGCTGCAGGCTGCGAACACCCGCATCCAGCAGCAGCTGGGTCTGTTCAACCCGGAGATTGCCGCGCAGGTTGATGCGGCGAACCGTCAGCTGGCGCAGTTCGGCACTGACATCGGCACCGTTGCCGGTGGTCTGGCGCTGATCGCGGCCGGCATCCTGGCTGGCACCCTGATCTATGACAACTGCTCCCCGAATGGTGGCGGCAGCTCTGTGAAGGATCTGGAGCTGAAGGGTTCTTCCGGTAAGACCTACGCTGGTTCTTCGAAGAAGGAGCAGAAGCAGGCTGACAAGAAGGATGCCGATAAGGCTGGCGAGAAGGCTGCTGACAAGAAGTAGTAGTAGTCCCGTCTAGTCCGGCTGCCGAGCCCCTGTCCTCCTCGTACGGGAGGGCAGGGGCTATTGCTCTATTTGCGGGGCTATAGCAAAAGACAACTCGCATCGCTAACCCTGGGAGCCTCAGCCTGGGAATGCGCCAAAACGGGCCGAACCCAGGGTAATGCTCCCAGGGGTTGTGTGATGGCGAAGTAACAAGGGCAACAGGTGCTACCCAAGTCCCCGGCCGTGTAGGTCCCCATGACGCCGAACTCCTGTAGGAGGTGTGTTGCGAAAACGTCGGTATTTAGCGATACGCCTTTCAGATCTCAGATGCTTATCGCTTTTGGCAGGTGTGCTGAACCCGCAGCTCGCTGGCGCGGTTGAGCAGGCCAACGCCGTGCTGAAGCAGTTCGGAATGAACGTCGGCACCACGACTCTGGCTGTTGCGGGCGTGGGCGGTCTGCTGGCCGTGACTGGCACATTGTTCGCGGCGTGCCTAGCCAACGACGCCGGATCTTCCGCCGGTCTTTCCTCTGAGCGCGGCTCTTCCGCCGCGGTCAACGGCACGGTTGAGCGCTCCAATACGAGCAAAGAAGGCGACAAGTCCGACGCCGACGCTGCAAAGCACCCTTGTCACGCACTGCAGAGGCTGCGTGTTCCAGCACGCACAGGCAACTGTGGGATAATCAGCTCCCATGACTGTTCCGCACTCTGCAGAGCACCCCTCCGAGCACTCCGCCGACGACACAGGCGCTATCCCTACCGTCCCCGCCGCGCCCGCTACCAGCGAGGAACCGCCGGAAATGCCGCGCCGTGCGCTGATTTTGGGCGAGTCCGCGATGGCGCTCGACCTAGAGCAGGCCTACAAGCGCATGGGCTTTGACACCCGGGTCGGGGCGGCGAGCATCGCGGAGGTGTTCTACCCGGGGATCATGGTCACCTCGGGCGATGCGGAGGACACGATCGAGACGGTTCAGGAGATCTCGGAGCGCGTCGGCGCGGTGGTGGCCCCGTCGGTGGAAGCGTGCCGCCACACCGCGGACCGCATGGCGGTGCGCAAGCAGGCCAACGAGGAGCTGGGTCTTCCCACCCTGGACTACGAGTTCGCCGTGACCCCGCAGGAGATGCACGATGCGGTGGAGCGCATCGGTTATCCGTGCGTGGTCAAGGCGCCGACCTCCAAGGACGGCGAGGGCTTCAGCGTCGTTCATAACGACGGGGATCTCGCGGACGCGTGGCGCGCCGCTGATCGTGGCTTAGGGCAGGGCGCGGTGGTGGAGCGCTTCATCGATTTCGACTACGAGGTGACCATTCTCGCGGCGCGTTCCATCGACCCGGAGACGGGCGGGTTGGCCACGTGGTTCTGCGAGCCGATTGGTACCCGCCACAGGGAGGGCCGGCTCGTCGAAAGTTGGCAGCCTGCGCCGCTGCCTGAAGCGGCGATGGATAATGCACGCTCCATCGCGGCGCGCATCACCGGCGCGTTGGCTAGCTGCGGCATCTTTTCGGTGGAGATGTTCGTCTCCGGCGACGACGTTTACTTCTCCCAGGTCACCCCGCGCCCGAGCCGCGACGGCCTGGTCACCTTTGTCACGCAGCGCATCAACCAGTTCGACCTCCAGGCGCACGCGACGCAGCGCCTGCCCATTGATTCGACGCTGATCAGCCCTGGTGCGGTGCGCTTTTTGGAGGGGCACCCGTCGCAGGCCGCGCTCGCTGCGGCCATGGCGGTGGAGGAGGTCACGGTGCGAATGCTTGGCGACGGCACGCTGGTCCTCGCCACGGCCGATTCCGCAGCCGAGGCCCGCCAACGCACGGAGGAGGCCGTCAGAGAAATTTACAAAATTGACGGCAAACCCAGCGAGAATTAGATCACACCATTCAGTTCGTCTTGGCGGGGCGCCCACCGGTAAACTGTTGCATGTTTGCCCACGACGAAAGGTGAAGCCATGTCTCAACGCCAATCATTGCTGGTAACCCTCGCAAACCGCACCTTCGACGGACTGGATCTGCAGCAGCTTGCCAGCCGTTTGGAGCTGCCCCTGGTGCGACTTTCGGGTGACAGCGTGGCAGAAATCTTCAACTCCGAACAGGTCACCGAAGAACCGGCGCTGTACGCGGGCACCGGCGACTACAACTTCGACGCTCAGCTCGCCGCAGCCCTCGGCGCCCCGGTGCTGCTCGCCGCAGGCGACGAGGCGGCTGCCAAGCTCGCTGTAGCGAGGATTGGGGAGTTGGGGGCGACCGTGGCGTCGACAAGCAATGGCTCCCTTGACGACGTTGAGCTCGCCGACACCGACGCCCGCCAGGTGATGAGCCCCGTGGTGTTCGAGCGCCAGCTGGTCGAGCAGGCCAAGGCCAACCGCAAGCACGTGGTGCTGCCGGAGGGCGAGGACGACCGCATCCTGCAGGCCGCGGACCAGCTGCTCAAGCAGGGCGTGGCCGAGCTGACCATCCTCGGCGACGTGGACGACATGAACCGCCGCGCGGCCGACCTGGGGCTGGACCTGTCCGGCGCGCACCTGGTCAACCACCTCGAATCCGAGCTGGCCGAGGAGTTCGCCGCCGAGTTCGCGGAGCTGCGCAAGAAGAAGGGCGTGACCATCGAAGAGGCGCGCGAGACCATGAAGGACGTGTCCTACTTCGGCACCATGATGGTGCACAAGGGGCTTGCCGACGGCATGGTCTCCGGCGCCGCGCACACCACCGCGCACACGATTAAGCCGTCGTTCCAGATCATCAAGACCGCCCCGGGCGCGTCCGTGGTGTCCTCGGTCTTTCTCATGGTCATGCAGGACCGCCTGTGGGCGTTCGGCGATTGCGCCGTGAACCCGAACCCGACCGCGGAGCAGATCGGCGAGATCGCCGCTGTGTCGGCTCAGACCGCCGCGCAGTTCGGCATCGACCCGAAGGTGGCCATCCTGTCCTACTCCACCGGCACCTCCGGCTCCGGCCCGGACGTGGACCGCGCCGTGGAGGCAACCGCGAAGGCCAAGGAGCTCGCTCCGGATGTCGCCATTGACGGCCCGCTGCAGTTCGACGCCGCCTGCGACCCGGGCGTTGGCGCGAAGAAGGCGCCGGATTCCCCGGTCGCCGGCCAGGCCAACGTGTTCATCTTCCCCGACCTGGAGGCGGGCAACGCGGGCTACAAGATCGCCCAGCGCACCGGCGGCGCGCTCGCTGTCGGCCCGGTGCTGCAGGGTCTGAACAAGCCGGTCAACGACCTGTCCCGCGGCGCGACCGTGCCGGACATTGTCAACACCGTTGCTATCACGGCGATCCAGGCGGGAGCGAAGTAAATGTCCTACGTACTCGTTATTAACTCTGGTTCTTCCTCCATCAAGTTCCAGATCGTCGACCCGACTTCCAACGCCTCCGACGACCCGTTCGTCTCCGGCCTGGTCGAGCAGATCGGCGAGCCCCAGGGCCGCATCACCATCAAGCACGACGGCCAGAAGTACGTCGTGCAAAAGGCGGTGCCCACGCATGCGCACGGCCTGCAGGAAACATTCAAGCTTCTCGATGCCAAAGGTATTGGCCCGACCCAACTCGACATCGTCGCCGCAGGCCACCGCGTTGTCCACGGCGGCATGGTCTTCTCCGAGCCGGAGCTGATCCTGGACCCGGTGGTGGACATGATCCGCGACCTGATCCCGCTGGCGCCGCTGCACAACCCGGCCAACATCGACGGCATCGAGGTCGCCCGCGCCCTGCTGCCGGACATCCCGCACGTCGCGGTGTTCGACACCGGCTTCTTCCGTGACCTGCCGCCGGCCGCCGCCCTCTACGCGATCAACGCAGAGGTGGCGGAGCAGAACCTGATCCGCCGCTACGGCTTCCACGGCACCTCCCACGAGTTTGTCTCCTCCCAGGTGCCGGAGCTGATCGGCCGCGACCCGAACCACACCCGCCAAATCGTGCTGCACCTGGGCAACGGTGCCTCGGCGTCGGCCGTGGCTAACGGACATCCGATTGACACCTCCATGGGCCTGACCCCGCTGGCCGGCCTGGCCATGGGTACCCGCTCGGGCGACATCGACCCCGGCATCATCTTCCACCTGGTGCGCCAGGGCGGCATGTCCATCGACGAGATTGACAACCTGCTCAACCGCCAGTCCGGTGTGAAGGGCCTGTCCGGCGTCAACGACTTCCGCGAGCTGCGCGCCATGATCGAGGAAGAAAACGAAAACGCCTGGCTGGCCTACATGGTCTACCTGAACCAGCTGCGCCGCTTCATCGGTTCCTACATGATCGAGCTCGGTCGCGTGGACGCCATCACGTTTACCGCCGGCGTTGGCGAGAACGATCAGCACGTGCGCATGGACGCGCTGGACAACCTCAAGATGTACGGCATCGAGGTCGACCCGGAGAAGAACGCGCTGCCCAACGACGGCCCGCGAATCATCTCCACCGACGACTCCAAGGTGAAGGTCCTTGTCGTGCCCACCAACGAGGAGCTGGCCATCGCGCAGAAGGCCGCTGCTGTCGCCGCCCGCGTGGGGTAGTGCGGCTTTTCAGCCCCGGCACTAGTTCGCGAGACCTGGTGCCGGGGCTTTCTGCTGCGCTTTTATCTGACCGTCTAGCAGCGTGGGGCGGTGCTGCTAGACGGTCAGCGGCCTTGTTGTTGGTGGGAGCTGTAGGCCGTGGGTGTCGGATGCGTCGATAGGCAATGTGCAAGCTGCAACTAGCAGATCAAGCGTCCAAGTTTGTGTTGCCCAGGTGATATTGAAAAGCGGGTTCGGTAGTGGGCTGATCTGCTAGTGCCTGAATCGACCGTGCCCTGCACAAACGTATGACGATTCCGCCTTTTGTGACCGATTGCACAAAAACTGTCAAGGTCTCAGGTGTAGCAGGGCAAAGGGCTGTGCTGACCTCTATTGAGCTGACTTACGGCTCTGTAAACCATAATTGTGTTGTCTTTATAGGCTCGCACACTATAGATTGACGGTTGCAAAAAACGTATTGTTGGCTGTTGATTGCGTCGGCGATAAATGAAAATTCCGAGAAAGGGTTTGCATGACTCGAAAGCATGATCGCGCATTCGCGCGTCGGCGCGGGACGTCGGTGGCCGCGTGCGCGCTCGGCCTGTCGCTTGTGGTGACGGGCGTCCAGCCGGTTGCAACCCCGCAGGCCGCGCCGCAGGCGTCGGCGCAGCTCCTGACGGAAGCCGAAAAGTCGTTGGTGAGGTACCCGGACTCCACAAGTGTGCACTACGGCGAGACAATCACAGTCAGTCCCAACGTCTATGCGCTGACTGTGTACCCGCCCACCAGCTACATGCTTGTCGACGATGCGAACCCGGGCTGGGGCGCCGAGGTGAACCCCAAGACGGGCGAGCTTTCCATCACCCCGAACCCGAACGCCGAGCTTCCGGAGTCCGACACGATTCATGTCGAATTCACCTTCAAGGATGGGTCCACCAAGGTCGTCGACGCCAAGATTAGCCTGATGCCCGCGCCGGTTTACGTAGACCAGAGCGACAAGGTCTACTGGACCGGTAAAGAAATCAACCTCGTTGATATCCGCGTCAACCGTGCCGCGTACGCCTCAAGATTGGAGATTGACGAGTCGTCGAAGCTGCCGGAGGGCGTCACCGCCACGCTGCGCAACTTCGGCAATATCAAGCACATCTTCCTGAAGGGCACCCCGACTGAAACCGGCACTTTCACGGTGAAAACCCAGCTGGTGGAGGGCGGAAGCGTCGTTGTCGGCGCCGACGGCCCGCTCGAGCAGACCTTCACGATCACGGTGAAGGACTCGGCTGACCTGCCGGCCCCGGTTGAAGAGAACATTGTCGAGGATCCGGCACCGGTGAAGCCGGGGGAGTCCGTGGACATCGACATTCCCACGGAGAACGCATCTTCCGTCGAGGTTACGGATCTCCCGGAGGGTCTGACGTACGACAGTGAAAAGAGCAAGATCACCGGTAAGCCGAAGGCGTCAGGCAAGGCGAAAGTCGACATCATTACTAACGACGCCAAGGTGATCACCGACACCATCGACATCCAGGTGGAGGAGGCAGGCGGATCGACGACACCGGCAACGACGACGCCTGAAGACTCGACGCCCGAGCCGACGACCACGACCGAGCAGACTACCGACGCAACGACCCCGGCGATCCCGACCTCGGACCGGCCGACGACGCAGCCGGAACCGACGACCACGACTTCGGGCACGCCGGGTTCCTCCGAGCCGAGCACCTCGGAGCCCACTGCCGCGACCCCGACCTCGGGCCGGCTGACGACCCAGCCCGCGCCGACGACCTCCGCACAGCCCACCACGACCAAGCCCACCACGACCAAGCCCACCACAGCGAAACCGGCCCCGTCGGTCGATGACTTCGCCTGGGATACGCTGACCGTGCAGGCGGGCACCACCAAGGTTGCGGTGCCGGCGCGCAAGCCGTCTCAGACCGTCAACGTGAGCGTGGAGGGGGACGCACCGGAGTGGCTGTCCTTGGCACCGGACGGCCAGGTCGTGGCGGAGCCGGGCCGCGACGTAAAGCAGGGCGCGTACGTGGTGGACGTGGTCTCCGAGGCGGGCGAGCGCGACACCATCACTGTCAAGGTGACGGCGCCGGTGAGCGATGCAGACCGCATCAGCGATGAGGAGTACAAGGACACTTACGTCCAGGCGGGCAAGAAGCAATCCAGCCGCCGTCCGATCGCATCCATCAACCGCGGCGGCATCGAGTACAAAGGTCAGCCGCTTCCGGCCGGCACGAAGTTCTCTACCGAAAGTGCTGAGGGAACCGTCGACAAGGACACCGGCGTTGTCACGGTGAAGGCGCCACTGCGCACCCCGGCGGGCGAGACCATCACGATCCCCGTCGACTTCACCTACCCGGACGGCACCAAGGGCAGGGCAGATGCGGTTTTCCACGTCGATGCCGGCGCGCAGAACGAAGCGTACAAGCCCGCCTACCAGGAGGGGCTCGGCGCGCAACCGGGCAAGACTGTGGTGGTGCCGCTTCTCGACGGCACGTTCCCCGTCAACAAGGACGGTGAGAACGCCGGCCAGTACGCGCTGGCCCCGGTGTACGACGACAAGGGCAACGAGCTCGGCACGGCTAAGGCCTACAAGGGCTGGGATGTCAGCATCGACCCGGACACCGGCGCGATCTACGCCGCTGCTCCGGAGGAGAACCCGGAGCCGATCGAAGTCCCGGTGACGGTGCTGTACTCCGACGGCACGGTTTCGGACAAGGACGGCGAGCCCACCGTCTTCGCCCGCATTGCGACACTGACGGGCCCGTCGCTGGCGGAATCCTCCGAGCCCGCGGGCTACGGCAAACCGTTCTTCGACGCGGACGGCAACATCCGCATGTTCCCCACAGGCTCGATGCCTCCGGGCGCGACGTTCGAGCAGACCGGGCTGACGGCGCTGCCGGTGGAGATCGATCCGGCAACGGGCGCGATCACCGTGAAGGTGCCGGAGGACGCTCCGGTTGGCGCGAACTTTGACATCCCGTTGAAGCTGACGCTTCCGGACGGTTCCGTGCAGGAAATTACGGTGCCGGTGGCCACGCAGTCTGAGGCCGCCAACCAGGTCGTGTCCTGGCGCCCGGTGCAGGTCACGGAGGCCGGAACCCCGGTCACGGTGGCGCCGAGCCAGGCCCCGGCCGGTGCCACGTACGCGCTAGCCGCGTCCTTCGACGCAGATGGCTGGCAGGCGTCCGTGGACCCGAAGACGGGCGCGATCACTGCCGCCCGCAACGGCGACGAGGAGGACCCGCAGGCCGCGCTGATCCCGGTGGTGGTGACGTTTGCGGACGGTTCGCAGCGCGTCGTCGAAGTGCCGGCGACGACCGTGCGCGGCACTGCGGCGCTGACGCGGGTGGGGTACCCGCGCGTGACCATCAACGCAGGCCAGATCGCCATTCTGCGGCCGAATGTCGCAGGCGCGTCGTTCTCCCTGATCAAGCCGATCCCGGGGCTGCGCACGAAGGTCGACCCGGACACGGGCGAGCTGACCGTCACCAGCTACGACGGCACCGTGCCGGGCCCGCGCGACATCCCCGTGCAGGTCACGTTCGAGGATTCCTCGCACACCATCACGTCCGCCCGGGTTGAGGTCCACACCAAGACCGGCAAGGGCACGCTCGCCGAGAGCATCGTGCTTAACGACGTCTCCGCTGTCGGCCGCCCCGACACCACCACGCAAGTCACCCTGCCGGTGCCCCGGGCAGCCGCGGAGTATCCGTTCACTCTGGGCGAGTTCGACGCCGACGGCTGGGAGGTCTCCCTGGACCGCACCCGCGGCGTGCTGGACATTCACGTTCCCGCTTCTGCTACTGGCCAGGTCAAGGAGATCCCGGTGAACGTGTTGCTTGCCGACGGCTCCACGACTCAGCTCAAGGTGGCTGTGAAGGTGGACGGTGTGGCGGCCGGAGGCTCGTCGCAAAGCGAAAATGGCCCCTCGAAGCCTTCGCCCTGGGTGTGGGCGCTCGCGGTGCTTGGATTGTTAGGCGCAGCTGGCAAAGTTCTGTACGATAACCGAGATAATTTTCAACACTTTTTAGAGCGGTGGATGTAGGCGCATGATGCACACTGGTAAGAAAGCAATCGCGGCTGCAGTCGCACTCGGCCTCACCGCTGGTGTCACGCTGCCAGTTACGGCCGACGCAGCTGTGGACATGTCCAAGAGCTACCAGGTCGGCGTGACCACCGGTTCTAGCGAGGGCTTCCAAAACGTCGACGTGAACAAGGGCCGCGTGTCCTGGCTGATGTACAACAGCCTCTCCTCCGGCCTGATGCCCACGGCGTTATACCTGGACGCCTACGCGGACGGCCAAAAGGTCGAATTCGCGGGCGAGAACACCAAGGTCCAGCCCGCCTCCAACAACGAAGGCGACGTTGTCACCCTGACCCACGCCGACCCGAAGCTCGGCGTGGAGCTCGTGCGCACCTTCACCGTCACCTCGAAGAAAGTGGACGTGCGGGTGGAGCTGAAAAGCGACAGCAAGCGGGACCTGAAGCTGGTGCTCACGGACGGGCTGATGTCCTACGACTTCCCGATCACCTCCGATGCGGCGGGCGCGAAGGGCTACACCATCGACGTTGGCGGCCGCTACCAGCTGCACACCAAGTTCGAGGGCGCCGATTCCACCGGCACCGGCGAAAGCCAGCAATCCGCAGAAGCAGGCGCGAACGACGGCGACCGCTACTTCGCGGGCGTGTGGGAGCGCCACGACGACTCGCTTAGCGCCCGCATGACCATCGCCGGCGACGCCAACGAGGCGCTGAAGGATTCCGACGGCGACGGCCTGCCCGACGAGTGGGAAATCAACGGCTACACCGACCCCGACGGCAACCAGTTCCCGCTGCACCGCTGGGGCGCGGACCCGAAGAAGCCGGACTTTTTCCTTCAGCTGAACTGGATGAAGTCCGAGTGGGAGACCATGGGCTGCTCAGAAAAGCGCCAGTACGCTGCCACTGAGGACGACTTCGGTCAGTTCCTGGAGTGCGCCGACGCGAACGTGAACGTCTACCGCCCGTCGCGCCAGATCCTCAACGACCTGGTGGACCTGTTTGACCGCCGCGGCTACAACCTCCACATCGACGCCGGCGACTACTACAGCAACATCCCGGGCATCACACCCCAGGGCGGCGACACGCTGCCGTACGCGCCGATCTACTTCAAGGACGATAAGGGCCGTGCGGAGGTCCCCGGTGTGCGCCTGGTCAAGGACCGCAAGAACCTGCTCGGCGCGCGCCAGGCAGTCTTCCGCGTTGGCATCATCGGCGACCAGCAGGAGGCGGGCAACATGTCCTCCGGCAACGGCCTGATTTCCGACGGCGCGTTCTACGTGTCCAAGAACTACCTGATGACGTCCCAGGAGCAGATGCGCAACACCATCCTCCACGAGTTCGGCCACAACCTGGGCCTGACCCACTCCGGCGCCTCCAACGTGGATAAGCCGCACCACTCCTACGTGCCCAAGTACAAGTCTGTGATGAACTACCTGTACCAGTTCAGCCACTTCGACTACTCGGATAAGAACTCCACCGCCAACGACAACACCAGCATCCCGCAAGCTTGCTACGACGGCTCGACGCAGTGCTACACCGGCACCTACAACATCGCCCCGGACTGGGACAACCTGGACCTTGTCAACGGCGAGATTGCTAAGGCCACCGGCTCCACCGGCGTGTCCGAGGACCCGCACGAGTCCGGCCACGAGCACCCGCGTGTAGACGAGCTCGTGGTCTTGGCTGCGGAGGAGAACAACGGCAAGGCCGGTATCCGCGTTTTGGGCGAGCGCGAGGGCATCAAGAACGTCATCATCGCCAACCGCTCCGACTCCAAGGTGCACCTGGAGCTGTCCAACCTGGGCATCGACCTGCACGAATTCACCCTGCAGGTGGACTACCCGGGCGGCAAGTTCCGCGAGACGTACCCGGTGGAAGGCGCGCTGAAGGAGCAGAGCAAGCTGTCGGTCGAGGTGCCGATCGCCAACACCGCCGGCTACAAGGATTCCTCCATGCCGGTGAAGTTCCGCGTGTACAACGCCGACGGCCACCTGGTCGCCGAGGAGACCAACGAGTTCTCCGTGCTCAACTACACCACCGAGCAAATGGACGAGCTGGTTATGGAGCTGGAGAAGAACAATTCCAAGCACCTCCAGGCCGCGCGCGACACCGTGGGCAAGAAGGACCCGGTGAAGCCGACCCTGGCCAAGCCGGCACCGGTGCCCACCACCGCGAACCAGCCGATGCAGCCCGGCACCCGCGGCCCGGCCGTGACCGAGCTCAACGGCGCGCCCCAGTCCAAGCCGTCTTCGGCACCCGCTCCGAAGACGGGGGCGTCCCCGAGCCAGAAGGAGCCGACCCCGAACACGAAGGGTGGCAAGGGCGGCAAGGAGGCCGGCAGCAGCGTTGGCACGATCGTGGGCGTGATCATCGCCATCCTGGCGGTTGTCGGTCTCGGCGGCGCGGCAGCTGTCATGGGCGGTTTCATCTAAACCCGCCCCGCTGGAACGGCCGCCGTAATCCTGACAGATTACGGTGGCCGTTTGCGCTGACCTGGGCCGATGGTGTCCGGCTGACAGATTCCGCCGTGAAGTGTCGGCGGGCCAGCGGCCTCGCTCGGTTCCCGCCACCCCGGCGGAGTAATTCACCGCGCGATGAATAGATCTGCCTCAGGTTTTCGGCGACCTGCGGAAAATGAACAAATCAACCGCCAAAAGGGGATTTGTTCACCGACAGCACCCGGCCGGGGTGAACAAATTTGGGAACGGCGCCAAACCCCCTAGAACCAGGTGGCGGGGCGGACCTTGTTGGCTAGGTCCACCAACGCGTACCGGTGCTTCGGGTACGGCGCCACCCGGGCTTGGTCCCGCAGCGTCTGGGCAAGGCCGCGGCGCAGCCCGCGGATGGTGAACGGGTACTCGAATAACGCCACGTTGGTCGACGCCTCGTGGGAACGCAGGTACGTCAGGCCGGCCTCGATGACGGCGACTTTGATCTGCAAAAACCGCGGCTCCGTGGAGGGGATCTGCTCCAGCCTGCGGGCGGCGAGCCGGATCCGGTCTTCGGTGGTGCCCTCCGCAACCAGGCACAAAATGGCGGTCAGCCGAGCCATGCGATAGTGGCGCGACGCGTTGGGTACCTTGTCCAGAGCCTTAATAGCTAGGCCCACTTCGCGTTCGCACATGAGCATCCGGGCGAGGCCGAATGCGGAGGAGACTGTGGTGGGGTTGGTCATCCACACCAGCGCGTAGAGACGGGTGGCGTGGAATCGCAGCCCCTCGGGGGAGGTCACGGTCAGCGACCAGGTGCCGTCTGTGATGCCGCCGGCGGCCATGTGCTCGAACACGTCGTCCGGCACGTCGCGGAGGTGTTGGCTAAGGCCGGCGGCGGCGGGCGCGAGCTCGTCGTGAAGCAGCTCGCTCGATTGATACCCGCCTTCCTGCAGGATGAGCTCGCTGACTGCGGCGAGGGCGAGTTTCGGTGCGGCCTCGCCGGGCAGTTGATTGAGCACCTCGGAGAATGACGCTTTCGCGGAGTTGAAGTCGCCCAACAGTGTTTCCACAACGCCCGCGTACCAGAAGTAGCGCCAGTTGTCGCCGAAGCGCTCCGAAAGCGAGCGCAGCCAGGTGCGCGCCTGAGTGGTCAGGCCGAGGTCGAGCATGGTGCGCACGACTCCGAAGGGGATTTCCACGGAGTGCTCGTACTGCGGGGTGGTCATGGCTTGGCGCAGTGTCTCTAGCGTTTCGCGCGGCTCGGCGTAGGAGGAGCCCTGCAGCATGGCGGCGCCGACGTCGTCGCGGTTGACCAGCGGCGACGGCAGCGCGGCGACGACTTCCTGCGGGGTGATGTCCACGCTGCGGGCGATCCCGTCGATGAGCTGGTCGGTGCGGAAGACCAGGTGTTTTGTGCCGAATGTCGTACGTTGCGGGGAGAACAGGGAGTGCTGCGCGGGGTAGGTGCGCCCGTCGCGCACGGCGACGATTTCTCGCAGCACGCCGAGCATCTGCGCCTCCAGCTCGGTCAGGCTGGTGAAGCGCTGTGCCGGGTCCTCGTTGCAGCAGCGGGCGAGCAGGCGGTACAGGGAGGTGTATTGGCGAAACAGCGGCTCGTCGATGGGGGAGGGCAGGCCCGGGTCGTACACCCCGTCGGTCTGCGGCAGGTCCACCACCAGCGAGGCCAGCGTGCGGCCCACGGTGTACACGTCGGAGGATACGGAAGGCCCTTCGGTTGCGACCTCCGGTGCCTGGAACCCCTTCGTGCCGTAGATGAACCCGTAGGCGCCGATGCCGGAGACCGCGCCCATGTCGATGAGCTTGACGTGATCCTCGGTGACGATGATGTTGTCCGGCTTCAGGTCGTTGTACACCACGCCGCGCGAGTGCAGGTAGTCCAGCGCCGGCAGTACTTCGAGCATGTACGCAATCGCGATGTCGGGTTGGAGCACCTTGCTTGTCGACGCATTCCGCCATGCCCGCAAACTCGGCCCGCCCACGTACTCCATGACAGTGAACCCGCCGGGCACGCGCGGGTCGTCGATGAAGTTGAAGATCTGCACGATGCCGGGGTGGGTCATCTCCGCCAGGAACTCGCGCTCGGCCGCGGCAGCCGCCGCCTCGTCCGGGTTGTCCGTGGAGTGCAGCCCTTTGAGCACCACCACGCGGCCGGCCACGTGGTGGTCTTGCGCCAGGTAGATCCAGCCCATGCCGCCGTGGGCGATCACGCCCATGATTTCGTACTGGCTGGCCACTACGTCGCCCGGGTGCAGCGTCGGCGGGGCGATGCCCTTTTTCACCACGGCCGGCTCCGGGTCGATCAGCGCCTCTTTCGGTTCGGTGGGCTCCACCCAGGGCAGCTCAACCATGCCGTCGGCGACGACGCGGGTGGCGCGGCGGGTGCCGCGGCGCTCGCGGAACGTGTCGAGGGCGAGCCTGCGCGAGCGCTGGGAGGTGTCCTCACGGTTGCCACCCCTGCGCAGCTCGTCCAAGTCTTTGAGCAGGCCGGCCATTTCGCCCATGGCGGAGTAGTCCGTCTCGTCGTCGGCGAAGGGGTCAAACGCTACCGCCTCGGTGCCCGGCTCGGCGTCATCCTCCTCGTCCGCGAAAGGGTCGAAGGCCACCGCCTCGGTGTGCTGCTCCAGCGCGTCCTGTTCGTTGCGTTCAGTGCTCACTGCCCCTCCTTGCGGTACATCAGCGGCGGCGGGGAGGACTCCGCGATGGAGCCTCCGAGCCAGGTGGAGTAGAGCTGCGACCACGTGCCGTCGTTACGCATCCGCTCCAGCGTCGAGTTGACCTGTCTCACCAGGTCCGCCTGGCCCTTCGGGATCCCCACGCCGTAGTACTGCGAGGCCAGCGTGCCCGGCAGGATCTTCGCGTACGGGTCCTGCGCGGACAAGCCGGCCAGGATGGAATCGTCCGCCATAATCGCGTCCGCCTGGAACTGCTGCGTAGCCATCAGGCAGTCGGACCAGGAGCGGGTGCGCAAAATGTCCGAATGCGGTGTGAACGTGCGCGCGATCTGGGTCAGGTTTGTGCCGTCGACGATGCACACCGTTTTGCCGCCCAGCTGGTTGATGTCGTCCACTCCCCGGTCGCGCGGCACCAAAACGCGCACGCCAGAGGTCAGATACGGGGTGGAAAAATCGATCGACCTCGCGCGCTCCGGGGTAATGGACATGGTGCGGATGACAATGTCCACCTCGCCGTTGTTCAGCGCGTCCGTACGCGCCGCCGAGTCCACAAACCGCAGGTCCAGGCGGTTGGTCTCGGTGCTTTCCTCGTCGAAAATGTCCTCGGCGATCGCACGGGCGAGGTCCACCTCTAACCCGCGCAGCTCGCCGCTGGCGGTGTCGCGGAACGCCAGCAGGTACAGGGACTGGTCAATGCCCACCACCAGCCGGCCGCGGCGCTTGATGCGGTCTACGTTCGGGGTGGCTTCCTCGGCCTCGCGCGGATTGAGCGAGCCCTCCCACTCCAATTTCGACGACACGTAGGGTTCCTCCGGCACCCCCTGCGCGCCCTCGAGTGTCGCGCCGGGCGGCAGCGGCAGCAGCTCGCGGGTGGTGGAGGTTTCCTGCTCCGAGGCGATGGTGGCGCGCACCGGAGACGGCTCCTCGGAGCAGCCTGCCAGCGCCAGCACCAGCGCCGTTACAGCCGCCGCGCACGCGGTCCACGTCGTTCTCACAGGTACTCACCCAGCCTTCTGCGGATGCCCAGCCACGTGCAGACCACAGCCAGCATGGACGAAAGCGCCACCACCGCGGAGACCTGCCGCGTCGCGTCCAATGAGGCATCGATGTAGGCCTGCGTGCCCTCCCGGGAGGAGGCGATGAGTTTGGACAGCGTCGCGTCCAGCTCCCTGAACGGTGCCTCGCCCGCCCCGCCGCCGGAAACCAGCAGGTCCGCCGCCTGCTGGTAGCTACCGGAGTTCAAAGCGCCGACCAGCTCGTTGTGCTCGTAGGCCCATGTGCGCAGGGCGTCGCGTGCGTCGTCGATAAGCTGCTGCTCCCCGCCGTACTCCTCTGCGGTCTCGAGCGCCGCGCTCACCGACGCATACGTGCCGTCGAACGCCCGCGACGAGTGCACCACCGACTGGCGGCGCAGCAGCGCGAACGTCTCGTCCGTGCGCGTCTGCAGCGCGTCGAAGCGGGCGACGGTGAGCTCCTCCCAGGGCTTCGCCGCCCGCTCATACTCCACCGAGCCGTTGCGCCAGGACTGGTAGTTCGACACAGCGGCCCAGCTCAGCGCCACCACCACTGCGAGGGTACCGGCGAGAAACCCCTTGTTCAGGCGGCGGCGGAACACCCGCCACAGCCACCACTGCGTGAGCACGAGGAACCCGAGTGCCGCGACCAGGCCGGACAGCGGCACCCACTGCGGCTCGGACAAGCGCCGCATCTCCTTCGCCACGTCCTCGCGGGTCAGCGCGTTGATCTCGGAGGCGGCCACCAGCATGCGGGTGCGCATGATGCTGGACGCCTCGGACATGTAGGCCACGCCCACCGGGTTGCCCATGCGCTGGTTCACACGGGCGCGCTCGTTCAAGCCCGCGTAGACGGGGAGGTCCCGCTGGATTTCGCTGACCAGCTCCTCGATGCGCTCGCTGGTGGCGGTTTCGGCCTCCACCGCGCCCTTGTAAATCTCGCTGGCGGAGCTGACCGCGGTGTCCAGCGCGGCGGAGTATGCCTGCACGTCCTCGTGCGACAGCGGCCCGGGCTGGACAAACCCGCCCGCCGCGATGGTGTCCGCGCGCAGCAGGGAGGTGGACAGCAGGTGGGCAGCCGCGCTCATCGGCTCCGTCGCCTCGCGCACCGTGTCCAGCGCCTGGTTGCGGCCGGCCATGGACTGGCTCATGGACAGCCCCGCCGCCAGCAGCATGGCGGTCAGCAGCACCATCACCACGATGAGCTTGCCGGGGGTGGTCCGCGCGAACGCGTGGCCGCGCCGGCCCATGCGAACGGGACCGGCCAGCGGGCCGTGGAGGACGCCGTGCAGGCGCGGGTGCGCAGGGCGCGCTTCAAGCTCGTCGAGCCACGCGTCGTCGCTCGGCCTGCTTTGCGTCACCATTCCGCAATAATAACCGTTCGCACCTACAGTGGGGGCCATGCTTGGCGATGGAAACGGCTGGGTCACCACACCCGACGGCACGAAACTCTGGGGGCGCTTCGGCGCCGCTGGCCTCTTCCTTGTCGCCGGCCGGGGAACGGACGCGAAAGTGCTGCTGCAGCACCGCGCCGAATGGACCGCCCAGGGCGGCACCTGGGGTATCCCCGGCGGTGCCCGCGACAGCCACGAAACCCCAGCGCAGGCGGCGGTGCGCGAGTCCGTGGAGGAGTGCGCCATCGACCCGGGCCGCATCGACGTGGTCGAGGAAGTGGTCACCACGGACCTGCCGGAGTGGAGCTACACCACCGTCATCGCGCTGTGCGGCACGCCGCTGGACGTGACCGCCAACGAAGAGTCGGAGGAACTGCGCTGGGTTGGGCTGCACGAGGTTTCGGGGTTTGAGCTGCACCCGGGCTTTGCGGCGTCGCTTAGCAGTGTGCTCGCTAAAGCCATGGTGCATACTGAACCGCATGATTGAAGTGCAAGGCCTGACCAAACGGTACGGCGCCGTCCAAGCGGTTGACGACCTCACGTTCACCGTCAAACCCGGCGTCGTCACCGGCTTCCTCGGCCCCAACGGCGCAGGGAAATCCACCACCATGCGCATGATCCTGGGGCTGGACCGCCCAACATCCGGCACCGCGCACATCAACGGCGTGCCCTACCGCTCGCTTCCCAATCCCGCGCGCACAGTGGGCGCGCTTCTCGACGCCAAAGGTGTCCACCCCAACCGCTCCGCCCGCGCCAGCCTGCTCTGGCAAGCGCAAGCCGCCGGGCTGCCGCGCACCCGCGTCGACGAGGTGCTCGAGCTGGTGGGGTTGACGGATGTGGCTGGCAAGAACGTCGGCGGATTCTCCCTGGGCATGGGGCAGCGCCTCGGCATCGCGGCGGCGCTGCTCGGCGACCCGGAGTACCTGATCCTGGACGAGCCCGTCAACGGCCTCGACCCCGCCGGCATCCGCTGGGTGCGCGGGCTGCTGCAGTCCCTGGCGGCGGAGGGGCGCACCGTTCTGGTGTCCTCCCACCTGCTCGCCGAGATGGCGCAGACCGCCGAGGACCTGATCATCATCGGCCGCGGCCGCCTGGTGGCAAACACGTCCATGGCCGAGTTCATCCGCGCAAACTCCGGCGTGACCACCATCGTGCGCACCCCCACCGAGGACGCCGCGGCCGCGTTGGCCGCCGCGCTGCAGCACGCCGATGTGGCCATGCCGTTCAAGCGCGCGGTCGATGGGGACGGCCGCGACGTGTTCGAGATCCCGGACCGCACCTCCGACGACGTCGGCCGCGTCGCCTTCGCCGCCGGCATCGCCCTGTCCGAGCTGTCCGAGCGCCGCGCCTCCCTCGAAGATGCCTACATGCAATCCACCGAGGGCCACGCCCAGTACGTCTCCGGAGGTACCAATGCTTAACCTGTTTCCCGCCGAGTGGACCAAACTGCGCTCCACCGCCTCCTTCTGGTGGACCTCCGCGCTGATCATCGCCTTCGGCGCCTTCTACGGAGCCCTGTTCGGCACCGCCTCCAAACTCGGCGGCATGCCGTACGCGCCCCTGACCGTCGCCGCCACCATGGCGCTGACCACCGCGATCATCGTGATCGTGCAGGCCTCCATGACCGTGACCACCGAGTACCGCTTCGGCATCCCGCCGACGAACTTCAGGGTTGCGCCGAAGCGGTGGCAGGTGGCCGTCGCAAAGCTAGTGCTCGGGGCTGTTTTGGCCGCTTTGCTCACCTTCGTGGGGCTCGCCGTCGCCTTCGCCATCGGCGACCTCACCGCGCCCGTGCCCGCGAACTGGGTGAGCAACTCAGCATCCCGACGCGCCCTGTGGGCCATCCCCCTCGGCATGGCCCTGATCACCCTGTTTCAGCAGGGCGTGGGCTGGATCGCGCGCAACACCTCCGGCGCCGTGGTCACTGGCATGGGCATGATGCTGCTGATCGAATCCATCGTCAGCTTCATCCCGCGCTACG
>ERZ1031337.84-NODE-84-length-18165-cov-7.613528_pt1 | contig 18165 bp, 17 predicted proteins | sample MGYA00518209_ERZ1031337 | MGnify/ENA primary metagenome ERZ1031337 (study PRJEB33718, sample SAMN03159846) | human skin metagenome | collected 2014-02-25 | study: EMG produced TPA metagenomics assembly of the PRJNA266117 data set (Human skin bacterial metagenome and...
ACCGCACCGATAACTTGGATGAAACCATCGCCTTCCACTCCGATGGCTCCGAGCATAACTACACTTATTCTTCCGCCTGGTTTGATGTCATTTCGCCAGAACCAAAGCTGGGTCGCTCCACCATTTCCCGCGGTTCGCTGGCCACCCTGGCACAGCTGGAAGAGCTAGCCCCGAAACTGGCTAAGGATCCGTTGAAGTTCAATGCGCCGCAGCTGATGACGGTGCCGGACATCTTCCCGTCCTGGACCATGAATAAGCTCTCCCTCTCCGCCGTGGGCTTGGCGTACTACACCATGGGTGCACCAGCGAAGAACCAGGTCAAGAACCTGACGCAGTTCTACCAGCCACTGGATCTCATCGGCGAGTGGAACCGCGGCTACGGTTCCAAGGGCTTTCTGCAGTACCAGTTCGTGGTACCGACCGAGGCCGTGGAGCCGTTCAAGGAGATCATCCGCGATATGCAGCGCTCCGGCCACTACTCCGCCCTCAACGTGTTCAAGCTCTTCGGTGAAGGCAACCGCGCGCCGCTGTCCTACCCGATGCCGGGCTGGAACGTCTGCGTGGACTTCCCCATCCGTCCGGGCCTGGGCAAGTTCCTGGATGACCTGGACCGCCGCGTGATGGAATTCGGCGGCCGTCTCTACCTGGCCAAGGAATCCCGCACCTCCGCCGAAAACTTCCACAAGATGTACCCGGGCATGGAAGGCTGGCTGAAGACCCGCAACGAGATCGACCCGACCGGCGTCTTTGCCTCCGATATGTCCCGCCGCCTCGAGCTGCACTAATCACTGGAAATAACACCTTTAAGGAGATTTACTGACCATGCTTAATGCAGTAGGCCAAGCACAACACATCCTGCTTCTGGGCGGCACCTCTGAGATCGGCCTCGGCGTCGTCTCCGAGTTCCTGCAGCGCGGCCCGGCCAAGGTCACCCTGGCCGCCCGCCCGGAGTCCCCGCGCATCGCCCAGGCCAAGGCTGACCTGGAATCCCGCGGCGCTGACGTAGAGGTCTTGGACTTCGACGCCACCGACTTCGACTCCCACCCAGACGTTATTAATAAGGCCTGGGAAAGCGGCGACGTCGACGTAGCCATCGTTGCCTTCGGCACCCTGGGTGACCAGGAAGAACTGTGGCAAAACCACGACAAGGCTGTCGCCTCCGCACAGACCAACTACACCGCACCGGTGTCCGTAGGCGTGCTCTTGGGCGAGAAGTTCAAGCACCAGGGCCACGGCACCATCATCGCTATGTCCTCCGTGGCAGGCATGCGCGTGCGCCGTTCCAACTTTGTCTACGGCGCCTCCAAGGCCGGCGTGGACGGCTTCTACATCAACTTGGGCGAGGCCCTGCGCGGCACCGGAGCCAACGTGCTGGTTGTACGCCCAGGCCAGGTGCGCACCAAGATGTCCGCCGAGGCTGGCGACGCCCCACTGACCGTCAACGTTTCCGACGTTGCCGAGGCCACCGTCAAGGCCGTGCTCGAGGGCAAGCAGTCCATCTTCGTACACCCACTTTTTGAGTACGTGTCTTTGGCATTCAAATTCATCCCGCAGGCCATCTTCCGCAAGCTGCCGTTCTAAACGCCGCGGCTTTCCGCGTAGGCGTAGCCGCCCCGCCCCCGTCACCTCCCTCGCCGCACGCCGGCGGCGAGGGAGGTGACGGGGGCGGTGGTGTATCAGGGGGATGCCGCCAAGCAAGTGCTGTCCTGCCCGCGCCAAATCTGGGCTGTGGGGCTTGGGTATGCGAAACTAATGGGCATGACAAGCACCGCTGTACCCGCCCAGTCAACGCCCGTAAGCGAGGATAACCGCACCGAGGCCTACCGCGCTGATGCGCTGACCCCTCGCGTGACCTTGCTGGGTATTGTGCTGGCCGCCCTGGCCGGTGGCGTGGTAACGCTGCTGGGCTGGTTTGCCTTCAAGACGGTCTCGCTGCCGTCCTTTAATACCTCCATGGTCACCCGTGCGTTGACCACGGTGGGGGTGGTGCTCACGCTGGCCCTGGCCGGCGGGCTGTGCGTGTGGTGGCTCTATGACCACTACAAGGATTCCTTTGCCCGGCCGCGCTGGCGGGCCTGGCTGACCTACGCGGTCACCTACCTCTCCCCGGCCCTGTTGACCCTGGCCGCCGTGGGCCTGCCGCTGTCCGCCTCCCGCTTGTGGCTCGACGGCGTGCAGGTGGACCAGGCCTTCCGCACCCAGTTCCTCACCCGTTCGGTGGATGAGATGGGCTATGCGGACATGAACTACCAGGACATGCCGTCCTTCTATCCGATTGGCTGGTTCTGGTTGGGCGGCCGCTTGGGTGCGCTCATGGGAATTCCGGGCTGGGAGGTCTACCAGCCCTGGGCGCTCATCTCCATTGCCGTGGCCGGCTGTATTTTGGTGCCCATATGGCAGCGCCTGACCAGTTCCCTGCCGGTCGCCACCGCCATCGCCCTGGTGACCACCGCAATTACGCTCACCATCGCGGCCGAGGAACCCTATTCCGCGGTCATTGCCATGGGCCTGCCCGCCGTTGCGGTACTTAGCGCCCGGGCCTTCCGCGGCTCCTGGCTGGCCACCCTGGGAGTGACGCTCTACCTGGGCATTTCCGCTACGTTCTATACCCTTTTCACCGCTGCGGCCGCACTTACCGTAGTCAGCCTCATCGCACTGTTTACCGCGCTCTATGAGCATACGTGGCGCCCCATCCTGCGCCTGGTGATCATGGCGGTAGGCTCCATTGCCATCGCGCTCATCGCCTGGGGACCCTACGTATGGTCAGTCATACACTCACCGGTGCCGCTGCAAACCACCGCGCAGCACTACCTGCCGGAGGAAGGCACGCAAATTCCAGTGCCTTTCTTGTCCTTTAGCATTGTGGGTTTCCTCTGCCTCATGGGGCTCATTTACATCGTCATCCGCCTCAATGACGTGGAGGTACGCGCGCTGGGCATCTCCCTCCTTGGCACCTACCTGTGGACCGTGGCGTCTATGGTGGCAACCCTGGCCGGCACCACGCTGCTCAGCTTCCGCCTCGAGGTCATCGTGGTGCTCCTCTTTGCCACCGCCGGCATCCTGGCCCTGGCAGAGATTCGTCTACTCGGCGTGCACCGCCTCTACCCGGCGCGTTTTTCCCGCACCACCAATAAGCAGATCACCGCGGTCTTTGGCATCGTCTTGGCCTTGGCCGGCGTTTTCTATGCGCAACAGATTCCAGAGGCCAACGAGAACGCCATCGATCACGCCTATAGCGATACCGATGGCTATGGCGAACGCGCGGACCGCTTCACCAGCGATTCCGCCCACTACTACCTGGATATTCACAACTTCATTCAGGACCAGGGCTATACACCGGATGAGACGGTGGTGCTCACGGATGAAAAGACCTTCATGTCTTATTACCCCTACTGGGGCTTTAACGCCTTTACCAGCCACTACGCCAATCCCTTGGGCGAGTTCAGCACCCGCAACGAGCAGATTGAAACGTGGGCCAATGATTCCTGGGATATGCAACCGGAGGAGTTCCGCAAGGCCTTGGATTCTGCTCCCTGGCGAGGCCCGGATGTCATGATGTTCCGCGGCGACCTGGAAAATAAGGACGATGGTTTCAAGTTCCACCTGGCAGAAGATATCTATCCCAACCAGCCGAATATTCGCTACCGCGCGGTCTTCTTCAACGCCGATGTTTTTGATAAGGGCTGGAAGCTACAGCAAACCGGCCCCTTTGTAACAGCCGTTCGCACCAAGTAAGTTCACCCACACTTCCCGCCCGCGGCAGGGTGTGCCCGCGGGCCGAAGGGATTATCTGACGTAAACTAATCGCCGTGTCAGATAGCCTCACTACGAATACCACCCAAGCGCGACCTGCCGCTGCCGGCTCCCGCTTCACCGCCGCCCCCGCGGGCCTGCGGTGGACCGCAATCATTGCCGGGCTGATTGGTTTCCTGTGTTTTGTAGCGACCCCGCTACTGCCGGTGACCCAAACCCAATCCTCTTATGATTGGCCGCAGCATGATTCCGTGCAGTCCATCAACGCGCCGCTCATTTCCGTCGCCCCAGAGGACCTGAAGGCCACCATCCCCATCTCCGCAGTCGATGAACTGCGCGAGGGCCAATCCATGGTTTACGGCACCGTCCCGCCGGAATCCAAGAAGGCCTCCAACCGCGGCCTTTTCGTCCGCGCGAATGACGAGGGCCTGTCCGTTGTGTCCTTGGATGAGGTGCTGCTTACCCTCAACGCCCAAGAGGTAGCCAAGCTCCCCAAGGACGCCAGGATTGAAATTTCCGCTACGGGCGATGGCACCTCCGTGAGCGTGGGCGAGCATGAAAAGACCACCGAGGAGGATCTGCGCCCGCAGGTCACCGGCGTTTATACCGAAATCGACGATAAGGCTGACGTGCAAGCCCTGCTTGACGACGGCCTCAATGTCCACGTCGATATCAACTCCCGCTTTACCTCGTCCCCGACGTTGCTCAAGACCATTGCCATGTGGTTGGGCATCGCCATGGTGGCCGTGTCCCTGTTCTGCCTATGGCGCATCGACCGCCTCGATGGACGCCGCTTCGGTTTCATGCCTGAGACGTGGAAGAAGGTGCGCCCGCTCGATGGCGTGGTGGCCGCAATTTTGGGATTCTGGTACATCCTCGGCGCCAATACCTCGGATGATGGCTTCATCTTCTCCATGAGCCGCGTCTTCGATCACGCGACCTACATGGCCAACTACTACCGCTGGTACGGCGTGCCGGAGGCGCCCTTTGGCTCCCCCTATTACGACCTGGTTGCCGTACTCTCCCAGATTTCTACCGCCTCGGTCTTCGTGCGCCTGCCGGGCCTGATTTCCGGGCTCATCATCTGGTTTATCCTTTCCCGCGAGATGCTGCCGCGCTTTGGCCAGCTTGTCGACGGCCGTCGGGTCGCCCACTGGACCGCAGCACTGATGTTCCTGGCCTTCTGGCTGCCGTATAACAACGGCACCCGCCCAGAGCCCATCGTGGCGCTCGGCGTGATGTTTACCTGGGCTTCCTTCGAGCGCGCCATTGCCACCCGCCGCCTGCTTCCGGCGGCCGTGGGCACCATTGCCGCAACCATCACATTGGCCGCTGGGCCGACCGGCCTTTTTGCCGTGGGCGTCTTCCTGGTTAGCCTGCCGCACCTCTTCCGTGCCATGGCTGAGCGCGTGCCGTCCATGGGCGGTGGCGCCCTCGGCTGGCTTTCGCTCATTGCGCCGTTCCTGAGCGCTGGCACCGCCATCATGGTCGCCGCCTTTGGTGACCAGACGCTGTCTACCGTGCTGGAGTCCACCCGCGTGCGCTCCGAGGTCGGCCCCTCCCTACCGTGGTACGCCGAGTACGCGCGCTACTCCACCCTCTTCCAGGAATCGGTGGACGGCTCGCTCACCCGCCGCTTCGCGGTCTTCACCATGCTCTTTTGCCTGGTTCTTATCGTGGCGGCCTTTATCAAGGACCGTCGCGTCGTTGGTGCTGCCGTCGGCCCGACCCAGCGCCTGCTCATCATCGTGGCGCTGTCCATGTTCTTCCTCATGTTCACCCCCACCAAGTGGACCCACCACTTTGGCATCTACGCCGGCGTGGCCGGTGTCATCGCCGCCCTCGGTGCCGTGGTGCTCTCCCAGTTCGCGCTGCGCTCGCCGCGCGCTCGCACCTTCGCCATCGCCGCGGTGGTCTTCTTGCTGGCTATATCCTTCGCCGGCTGGAACGCTTGGTGGTACGTATCCTCCTTTGGCATTCCGTGGTGGGATCGCACGGTGCAATTCAAGGCCATCGAGGCCAATAAGGTGCTCCTCGCCATCGCGCTTATCATCTTCGCCATCGGCGTGGTGCAGTCCCTGCGCCATAGTTACCGCAAGTCCCAGGCGGAAGAAGCCGGAACCCTGGCGGAATTTGAGAAGAATGCCGCCGCCAAGGTCTCGCGTTCGGCCGGAATCATGTCCGCGCCTATCGCCCTTGCCTGCGCCATCGTGGTTGCCCTTTCTTGTGCTTCCTTTGCCAAGGCCACCGTCTCCCAGGCGGATTCCTACTCCGTGGGCAAGGGCAACTTGGCTTCCCTGCGCGGCAATACCTGCGCGCTGGCGGATCAGACCATGGTGGAGACCAATACCAATGACTCCTTCCTGACCCCGGTCGAAGGCGACTTGGGCGATTCCCTGGTGGACCAGGACGAGACCCACAAGGGCTTCGATCCAAACTTCATCCCCGAATCCATCGAGCCGGAAAACCAGAATTCCGCCTCCGTGGGTGCCATCGCGGATGGCTCCAGCGATTCCTCCTCCGATAGCGCGGAGACCGCTACCTCGGGCGCGGATGCTGAATCCGGCGGCGCGAGCGAGCCTTCCGACTCCCAGGAGTCGAAGGATAAGAAGGAAAAGAAGGACAAGAAGTCCAAGGAAACCACCAATACCTCTGAGGGCGGCGTGCGCGGCACCCAGGGCGTCAATGGATCCACCATGCACCTGCCGTTCAACCTGGATTACACCAAGGTGCCGGTACTCGGTTCCTATAACGAAGACCAAGACTCCACCTCTGAGGTAACCACCAAGTGGTACAACCTGCCAGAGGCCAAGGACAATACCCCGGTTCTCGCCGTATCTGCAGCCGGCAATATCTACCACCACGATGTCAACGGGGTGGAGCAGGAAGGCATGGAGCTTAGCCTCGAGTACGGCACCATCGATGACTCCGGAAAGGTCACCAATACTGGCGAGGAAGAACTCTCCGCCGTCGGCGCCACGCCGAAGTGGCGCAACCTGCGCCTGCCGCTGGATAAGTTGCCAAAGGATGCCAACGTGGTGCGCCTGGTAGCAACGGATGACTCCACCGATGAGGATGACTGGCTGGCCTTTACTCCGCCGCGCGTCCCAGAGCTGGATACCATCAATAACCAGTTCTCCAAGCACACCCCGGCGCTATTGGATTGGGCCGTAGCCCTGCAGTTCCCGTGCCAGCGCACCTTTGACCACTTTGCCGGTGTCACGGAAATTCCGGAATACCGCATCTTGCCGGATTCCTCGGCACAGACGTCGCTGACGGATTTCCAGTCTTTCTCCGGCGGTGGCGCCATGTCCACCGCGGAGGCGGTCAACTACTCCTATGAGATCCCGAGCTATCTCAATAATGACTGGGCACGCGACTGGGGTGCCATTGAAAAGTACGAGCTGCGTACCGATTCACAGGGCAATGCCCCAGTCCCCGCCGAGATCGATTATGAGGATATTACCCGTTCCGGACTGTGGAAAGACTCCGAGATGAAAATTCGCCCCGAGGGCGAAGAGTAGTCTCACCTGCGACCGCGCCCCGGCCTCGCTGCGGGGCGCGCAGGCACCGCACAATCCAATCGCCTAGGAAAAAGAGCAACAGCGAAGCGCCAAAGAGAGGCGCGATGATTGAGTAGGCCACCACCCCCGCCAGCACGGCGGGGGGAATTTTTAGCTCAGGCAGGCTGCGGCGCGGTTTTATCCACCACATCCACAGGCCTGCAATGCTCACCACGAGCAAGCCCAGAGCGAGTACCGCCAATGCAACCTGGCTATAGATGCCAAAAAGAGTACCCATGTGCAACTGGATGAGCCACGAGGTTAGCTGTGCGGCAAGCGGCCAGTCGGCAGAATTGATGCGGTCGATGACCTCCCCGTTCGGGGTCACTGCTACGGCATCGCTGCGCAGCTTGAAGGCTGCACGAGCCTCGCGCACACCCCACGCATCGCCTGGCTTTTCCGGTGGGGTCATTTCCAGAACCCCGGTCAATCCTTGGCTGCGAGCTGCCGATAATGCGGTTTGGGCCCCGGCAAGTTCTACAGCGCCCTCGTGTCCCGCATGACCCGCATGACCCGCATGACTCGCATGGCCCTTGTGACCAGCGTGGCCGGAATGCCCAGCATGCTCCCCCACTCCGGTACTAGCCCCCGCTTCTGCAACGGAGGTCGCCACGGACGGTTCCTTCCAATTGAGTTCCTCACGCACCTTGCCAATACTTGTGCCCGCCACCAGCGACCACGTCAGGCCAGTAACAGTCAAGAAGAGGAAGCCCGGCAACAACCAGGCACCCACGCGGGCGTGCAGCGCCAGCACCTTGGAGGGCTGCTTCTTATTCCTTTGCTTCCGCTTGAGCCATAGGTACAGACCGAGGATGCTCAGCGCGCCGAGCCACGAGGCCGCAAGTTCGGCATAGACGCGGCCCGGCTCGCCTAGCCACAAAGTGCGGTGACCATTAGAGGCCCACGTGCGGAAAGGTAGCGCCCGCGAACCGCCATATTGTTGTAGTTCGCCGGTGATATGCAGATCCACCGGGTCTACGAAAACGGCGTGGGTATAGCTGGAGTTGGGGGCGGTGGGGTCGTCGAAAAGCACGCGGGTGGTCTCTTGCGGATCCTCGGAAGGCTCGACCTGAACCACATGCCCATTTGGGTGCTGGCGCTGGGCGGCGGCAATCTGTTCATCGAGGCTGCGCGGGCTGCCTTGCGCGGTGGAGGTTACCTCATCGTGGTAAATCCACGGTTCTAAGGTAGGTGCCAAGGCATAGAGAAAACCGCTTAATGCTGCGACTATGAGGAAGGGGGCAATGATTACGCCGGCGAATTTATGCAGGCGCGATAGCGCGCCATGAGTGGAGATGGTCATGCGGAACTAGTCGCACTCCTATTGAAACTAGTTCCTTTTTAGGATGGAACCTCCAGGGAATTGTTATTTTTCTAGCTCGCCTGCCAGGAACGTGGCCGCATCTCGCACGCGCTGTCGCGCCACCGCCGGGGTGGACACGCGGTGGGTGGAGACGTAATCGCGCGCAGCGGCACCGGGCACGGAAACGCGCGCGGCAATCTCATCCTCGGTTGCGGTTTGCACGAAGGTGTGCGGACCTAGCTCAGATAGGTCCGTCGGGATGTCGTATCCGGCGCGCAGCTCCTCCGGCAGATGTGCAAGGGCGCCGAAATCGGGGAAGGTGAGCAGGAGGGCGTCGGCAGGCACGAGCGCCGCCAGCGCCCCGCCGGAAGAATACCCCCAGGTAGTAACGCTAGAAGCGCCCTGCGCGCGGGCATAGTCGATGGCCTGCTGCACTGCACTGACCATCTCTGCCACGGTGTGCTCGGGAGCGAGCGGATAATCCACGTCAATGATGGTGGTGCCGGATAGCTGCGCGGCGGCGGCTACCTCGGGGCGCCACTGCATCTCCAGCGCTTGACCATCGCCGTGCCACCAGCCGCCCGAATGGAGCGAGACCGCCCACCGGCCGGTGGGCTTTGTGGGCTGGAAGATGGCGCCCACCTCAGACTCTTCTACGCTAATGCCCTCCGTGTACGCAGTACCTGGCAGCGCATGGTCCACCGCAGTACCGAGCACCATCATTGCCGCATGGGTAATGCGATCCGGCAAGAGCGCGCAATATTGGTCCGCCTCAGGGGAGCCGCCCCCGGCCCACGGCGGGCGGAAATCCGGGGTGTCATAGTGGGCATCGATATAGGCAACGAGCTGCTCGAGCTGTTCCTTCTCCTCCATCTGACGGTCCTGACCGCCGATGTGCCACACTTGGCCGGGCTCCAGCGGGCGGTGCGGGTCCTGGTTAGCATCTGCGTTAGTCATGCCACCGAGCCTACGCGCACCGCCTACCGGCGGAAAGGGTTACCAGATGGTGACGCGATCCTCTGGCGCAATATACATGGCAGAATCCTCTGCAACCTCAAAGGCCTCGTAGAACTCCGCAATATTGGCCGCAATGAGGTTGCAGCGGAACTCCGCCGGCGAGTGCGGATCAATGGCCAGGTACTGGGTGGCCATCTCCGGGCGGATGGCGGTGCGCCAAACGCGGGCCCAGGCGAGGAAGAAGCGTTGTAGGCCGTTGTAGGTGTGCTCGGCCAGCTCTGGCTCGGCTCCATCTACCTCGAACTTCTCCTCCTTGCCCTGCAGGTCAATGCCCTTATCGGCGCAGTAGTTCTTGAAAGCCACCACAGCGATACCCAAACCGCCTAGGTCACCGATATTTTCACCCAGGGTGAAGCTGCCATTTACACCGGTGGATTCGATGCCGGCTTCCTTGAGCACCGTCGGCACTTGGCCGTTGAATTGCTCCACCAGCTTGGCGGTGAGCTTTTCAAAGGCGGCGCGGTCCTCATCGGACCACCAGGAATTCAGGTTGCCCTGGCCGTCAAACTGCGAGCCCTGATCATCAAAGCCATGACCAATCTCGTGGCCGATGACGGCACCGATGGCGCCAAAGTTTTCTGCGGCATCGGCCTCTGGGTTATAGAACGGCGGGCGCAGGATAGCTGCCGGGAAGGTGATGTCATTGACCACTGGGTTATAAAAGGCGTTGACCGTCTGCGGGGTGGTCACCCACTCATTACGGTCAGCTGGCTTGCCAATCTTGGCCAGCTCAAAGTCATGGGAGAAAGCGGAGCCAGCGCGGGCATTAGCCAGCAGGTCCCCACCCTTAGCGGAGACCTCGAGGCCAGAGTAATCGCGCCAGGAATCCGGGAAGCCAATCTTGGCCTTGAACTGGGAGAGCTTTTCCAGCGCGCGCTCGCGGGTGGCCGGCGTCATCCACTCCAGCTGAGAGATGCGCTCGCGGTAGGCAGCGATGAGGTAGTCCACCAGCTCATCCATCTCACGCTTGGAGGAGGCCGGGAAGTGCTTTTCCACGAATACTTGGCCAATCTCTTCGCCCACGAGGGATTCGGCCAAGCCCACGGCGCGCTTCCAGCGGTCGCGCTGCTGGGTAGCGCCGGAGAGCTTGGTGCCATAGAACTCGAAGTTCTTCGCGCCTACTTCCTCGGGCAGCATAGCCGCGTGGGAGCGCAGGATGTGCCAGGTGGCCCACAGCTGCCAATCGGCCATGCGCTCGGAGGTAAAGAGGCTCTCGAAGTGCTCGAGATAAGACGGCATCATATTGACCACGCGGTGCTCTGGCAGGTTGCCGCCGGAGAGCAAAGCGCGGGTCATGGTGGGCAGCTCGCTAAACTCGCACGGGTTATAGGTCTTGACCGCATCGCGGGTGGAGACCACATCCCAATGGCCAGCGGCCAGCTCCTTTTCCAAGCTGACGATGCGGTGGGCTGCTACCTCGGCGCCCAGGCCAAAGAGGCGGGCTGGGTCAAGGAACTCCAGCATTTCGGCCACGTGCTTTTCATAAGCGCTCAGCGTTTCCGCGTGGGCTTCCTCGCGGTAATAAGCCTCATCCGGCAGGCCCAGGCCGGATTGAATGACATAAGCAATGGCGTCCTCGGAACCGGAGTCCTTGGATACCCAGAAGGTCACCGGGGAGCCAACTCCGGTGCGCTCAAGTTCACCCAGGCGCTGTGCCAGTTCCTCGGGGTCGGCCGCGCTCAGGCGGTCCAGGTCCGCATCCAGTGGAGCCATGCCGGCCGCGTTGACTCCCTCGGTATCCATAAAGGAGGCATAGAGCTTGCCCGGGCGGCCGGTGTCCTTGTCCACGATCTCGTGCACGAGTTCCTCCGCCTCATCGCGCAGCGCGTGGAAGGTGCCATCCACGCCGCGATCATCGGGAATGACGTGGCTTTCCAACCAGGGTCCATTGACTAGTTGATAAAGATCTTTCATGCCTGCCACTCTAGGTCAAAGCAGCAAGATAAGGTGTGGGCTATGGAATTTTATCGCTTTCCTCCAGCGCATCCGCGGCGCCTTTTCCTCGCCGTCATTGCGTTCGTGGCGGTGGTTCTCGCTTTGCCCACAATTGTGCAGGCGGCGCTGGCGGATTCCTCCGCGGACGTCGAGCAGGTCACCCTGACCGAGCCCAGCCAGGATTGGGAGATTGACGTTGCCGATCTCTACTGCGAGCGCGACTATGAATCCCTCGCCAGCATCGGCTGGACCTGCGGTGATGTCAGCGTACAGGCCACCCTCACCGAGGATGCCAAGGACGATGCCACCACCTTGCGCCGCATGGTTCGCGCCCTAGCCATGGCTTCCCTGCCGGCCGACGCCCCCACCTTTGACGGCACCAACGGAGCACTCCTGCTTGCCGACGCCCCCTCCTCCACCGCCGCCCTCTCCCTCGACGGCACCGGCGAGGATGAAAACAAGGATTGGGTGGTCACCGTGACCGGCAAGGGCGATCAGGCCCGGGCCACCACCTCCCGCATCTGGCATGCCTTCGGCCAAGAGGATCTGCCCGCTGCGGCCGATGCCGAATTCGCTGACTTCTCCGGGGAGTTGATGTACTAGATGTCCAAGCTCTTTCGCACCACGCTGTGGATCCTGTCCGGCATTGGCCTCATCGCGTTCTTGGTCCAGACGCTGAGCACATTTTTGATCTCTCCCCTGATGGGCCTGCTCAGCCTGCTCATCGCCGCCGTTCTCGTGGCGCTGGTCATCTTCCTGCTGCAGCGCAGCCCCATGTGGGCCCGCCCGGCGCGGTTGTGGGCCGCGCTGGCTTTCCTTTGGGGCGGCGGGGTGGCCGTTGCCTTGGCGCTTATCAGCTCCGGTCCTGTCATGCAGCTTGCCATCGGCACCGGCTGGGTGGATGCCATGATGTCCTGGAGCGGTGCCTACCCAGAGGAAATCTCCAAGGCCACCGGCGTTATCTTCGTGCTCATGTCCTTCCGCCAGCTCAACCGCCCATGGCATGGCTGGATGGTGGGCGCAGTGGTGGGCCTAGGCTTCGAGGCCTGCGAAAACATCCTCTACGGCGCCATGGGCGCCACCATGCACCCCGATAGCGATATTCAGGGCCTATTTGAGATGTGGGGTCTGCGCCTTGTAGCCGGCCCTGGCCTACACGTCTTGCTCACCGCACTGGCTGGTTGGGGCATCGGCTGGGCGCTCTATGCCGCCGCCAAGCCGCTGTGGTGGCGCCTCGGCGTCTTTCTCGGCTGCCTAGCCGCCGCTTTTCTCCTCCACTTTTGCTGGAACTACCTGCACGATTCCGAGGTGGCCGCCATTATCCAGGCCGTCACGGTAGCGCTTATCCTCTACCCGCTGAGCATGTGGCTGGTACTGCGCGGCAATAAGCTCGCCAAGACCGATGAGAGCTACAGCCACAGCACTGCCGACGACGCCCTCGCCTTCATCCGCTAAAGCCACCGACCACTCTGCACAACAAGCACGTTTCGCCCTTTTCACACCACGTGAGAGACGAAACGTGCTTGTTTTGTCAGTGCTACGCCCCGGCTTCTACGAGCAGCACTCCCCCGACAATGAGCACCACGCCCAGAGATTTTAACCAAGTAAACGGCTCCTTGAACAGGAGATACGAGGCAATGGCGGTAAGCGCAACGCCAGTGGCAGCCCAGATGCCGTAGGCCACGCCGAGATCCATGCCGGCCTTGAGCACGAGCGCCAAGAATCCATAGGCGGAGACATAACACAGGGCAACGAGCGCCACCCAGAATCGGCGGCCGGTTACCGCGGACATGCGCAGGCACAGCGTGCCGGAAACCTCGATGGCGGTGGCGAGGAAAAGAAGGAACCAAATCACTGTGGAGCCACCTCCACAGTGTGGTCTTGATCCTCGTCTGGTTTCGCACCCATTTCCACGCAGAATACGCCGGCCATAATGAGCGCGATGCCGGCGAGTTTTACCGCGCCGAGCGGCTCGCCAAATAGCGCGGCAGAAAGCAATGCGGTGGAAATTACCCCGCCGGATGCCCAGAGTCCATAAGCCACGCCCACGTTGACGCCTTCTTGCATCACGCGGTGCAGGAGCACAAAAGCAAGGATGAAGCAGAAAGCGGCCACGCCGTAGATCCCGACATGCTCTACGGCGAATTTCAGCGCGACGGTGCCCGCGACTTCGCTGGCAATCGCGAGAAAGAGAATGACCCAGGCCCTCACTCCATCAACTCCTGTAATTCGCGGGCGTCGATTCCGTGCTCGTGCATTTCAACGCGGCCGTTGGCGTGCGCGATGGCCTCGCGATCCCAGAACTCCGCGGCGCGGGCGGGATCGTGGGAGGCACCATCGGCGCGGACAACGCGCCACCAGGCGGTACTGGCGCCGTGGCGCTTTAACACGGTGCCGACGTTGCGCGCACCGCAGCCGGCCACCTTGGCCACCTCACCATAGGAGGTGACGTTACCGGGCGGAATCACGGCAACAACCGCCAATACGCGCTTGACCAGTGGCGATTCACTCATCGCAATTATTGCGGGTCGAGGCCCAGCACATCATCCGACTCGGTGGGCTCTTCTTCGGGGGCGTCTTCGACCTCGGTGAGGGTGATGGTTGCACCGGTGGAATCGGCCAAAAGGCACATGCGGCCGAAGGGCGAATCCCACGGTTCGCGGATGACCTCGCCGCCTAATTCCACGGCCTTCTTCGCAGCGGCGTCGATATCGCGCACGCCCAAATAGGTCTGCCAGAAACTCGGGACCTGCGGCGGGAACTGCCCCTCGGCGTTCCACAGGCCGGCAAACGGCGCACCGTCTTCTTCCGCGGTGGCGTAGATAAAGTTCTCATCCTCGGACTGCATGGCGCGGATCTCCCAGTTGAATAACTCGCCATAAAAATCCATCGCGCTCTGGAAGCCCGAGGTAGCGGTGAGCTCGTGCCAGACTGGGGTGCCGGGCTCGCCGGCGGCCACGAAGTGCTCCGGGCCGGCGGGCTGGATGAGGCCAAACATGCCGCCAGCGGCGTCGACAAGCAGGGCCATGTGCCCCAGCTGCACCTGCTGCGGCTCCACAAGGATGCGCCCGCCCAAGTTCTGCGCGCGCTGGCAATCGCCCGCGATATCCTTGGACAGGAAGTAGGTCACCCACGTATCCGGCATGGGGGCCTCCTCCGGCTGCGGGATCAGCCCGGCGATGGGCAGGCCCTGCAGGCGCGCCATCTGGTACGGATTATCTTCGCCGGACTCGGCGGAAATTTCCCAGCCCAGCACCTGTTCGTAAAAGTGTGCGGACTTGCGCGGGTCCGAGGTGGTCAGGTCAATCCAGTAGGGCATGCCCACTTCAGCTTCGAATGCTGGCATCTACATATTCCTCCACTTTTCCGGATCAAAGTCATCGTCGGCCGTGGCTTCATCAAAGTAATCGTCGTCATCATCCGGCTCGCCCACGCGCGCGCAAGCATCCTCGATGCACACCTCGTCGCCTGGGTGGAGCATGGCACCCCGGCGCGTTTCGGGTTCGCCATTGACCGTGACCACGCCTTCTGCGATGAGCTCTTTAGCCTCGCCGCCGGTAGCCACCAAGCTGGCCAGCTTGATGAACTGGCCCAATTTGATGGAGTCGCCGTTGATAGGAATGTCTAGCATGCCGCCCAGCTTACCCAGCCCGCGCGCGCCTATAGCTACGGGTGGGTGATATGGAAGAAATCCAGGACCGTATCGGTGGTCCACTCCGCCCTCACCAGCCCGGAATGGTCCGTGGCCCCGCCATTCCACGTGTGCGTGCCACCGTGGATGGTGTATTGCTCGGTGCGCGCATCACATACCCGCCAGGTAAAGTGCTCCACCGCTTCTTTCCGACGCCTCTTTGGAAACGGGTTACACCCATTCTCCCTGGCAATCCCGCGCAGCGATTGCTTTACCGAGCGGTAGTGCGCGCCGTGCTGGTGTCCGCCGTCGTAATTCATGAGCACGTCTTCAGTACCGTGAATATCCAGGTAATCGGTGGCTTCGCTGGCGCAGTCCTTTTCCACGCGGTCATACTTGGCCGCCGAGACCGTCGCCACCGCCTCGAATAGGCCCGGCCGCTTGCAGGTCACCGCGCGGGCAAACCCGCCACCATTGGAAAAGCCCACGCCATAAGTGGTCTCAGAAGCGGGATAGTGACGGCGGACGAAATCGATCGTGTCATCGACGTATTTGAGATCATCGTCCAAGCTGGTTACCGCATACGGTGCCGGCGCCCATGCCTTGCCCGCGCCTTGGACGAAGACCGTGATGGCATCGCCTTGGGAGAGGTCGGTGCCTTTGAACATATTGCCGGCGTCCATCTCATAGCCGTGCATCGCCACGATCACGGGCAGGCGGTGGTGCTTATCCGCATTAAATGGCACGTGGACCACAAAGCTGCGGTTATTTTGCAGGTTAATGATCTGGTAGCGACCATTGGCCGTTGTGCCTTGGTCCGGCAGCGTGGTGATATATCCATCGGCCGCGCCGTGCGATTCATTCGGCACGCTGCCCGGCCGCGGCGGTTCTTCCTCGCACCCTGCCATGAGCCCGGCGGCCGCGCATAACCCAGCGCATAGGGCTAGTGTTTTCTTGCCTACCTTAATCACGGGCGCGCAGCTTCACCGCAGTGCCGGTCGCCGTGACCATCAGCATGTCATTCGAGGTGCCCATGGGCGAATAATCAAAGGCGATGCCCACCACGCCATCGGCCCCGAGCTCCTGCCCACGGCGCCACAGCTCATCGAGCGCCGCCTCACGTGCCTTGATGGCTTCGCTTTCGTATCCAGCGGAGCGCCCACCGGTGATATTGCGGAGGGATGCCCCGAAATCCTTCAGCATATTAATACCGATGACGGTCTCCCCGGCGATAATGCGGATATAGTCCGTAATCTCATAACCATCAACGGTATTAGTAGTGGTAAAAATCATGGACCCAGATTACATGGCTATAAGGCCACGCACTCCTTCAAAAAGGATGATGATACCCAGCAGCAGGAAGACCACGCCGCTGACAATATCCACCCAGGCGGAATTCTTGGCCATCCACTTCGATACCGCGCGGGTGCTCAAAGCCACGCCCACAAAGAGTACGAGGCTTTCCAAGATCAAAACCGCGCCCACCATGAGATTGGCACCAATACCCATGCCGGGATCAATGAAATTGGCAAAGATAGCGCCGAAGAAAATGACCACCTTGGGGTTCGAGAGATCACAGATGAATCCCATGCGATAGGCGGTGGCCGCCTTGATAATGCCGTCCGGCGTAAACCCGCGCGGCTGCGGGGCGCGGGTTTCGGTGCCCACTACGGTTGCGGGCGCGCGGCGCTCTTTGATGCCACCGGTAATAGCGGTATAAGCCATCCACAGCAGGTAACAGCCACCGAGAACCTGTAGCGCCACGAGGATGCCAGGGTGCGCGGAAATCAGCGCGGATAGCCCCGCCAAGGAGGCCACGGTCCAAATGGTAAGGCCGGTGGTACTACCAAGCGCCGCCCATACGGCTGCGCGCGTAGAACGCGCACCTAAGCGAATGATTTGCACTACGTCTGGGCCCGGCGAGGCCATCGCCGCGAACCACACGCCCATTAAGGTCACCAGGGCGCTAATAGCCACCTAACACCTCCATACTCGCATGCGATTGGATTAACACATGCCACTATAAGAACCCTCTCACCTGCAGCGAAACAGGTAAGTTCTGTGATGTAGGTAGCTCCTATATCAACTCTTTTATAGAAATCCGCCACCTGTACTAACCGAAGAGCTCGATAGCGCCCTCCACGGCCATAACGAGTCCCAGCACCGCAAAGATAAGACCGGAAACGATATCGATGGCCGCGGAGTGGTGCGCAATCCAGCGCGATGCCGCGCGCACAATGAGTGCAGAGGTAGAAAACCAGGTCACGGACATCGCCACGCGGATTGCCGCTACCGCAACGGTCCAAGTGGGCGACATATCGGGGCGAATAAACTGCGCGAAAACCGCGGTGAAGAATCTGCATCTAGTCGGTTACGGCAACTGGAACGGCGAGGGGCTCGGCAACGCTGATGAGGGTGGGGGCCTTTGTCAAACACACTGCCCAGATAGTCGCGGGCTGTGTCGACGAGACTCGGCAGCACTCCGAATGGATGTCCGTGGTATCAAGGCCGCTGAACTATTCAAGTTGCGGGACGAAAAGAACCTCGCAGTGACGCTTGGTCCCTGAGCAAGTTCGATCCTTCCACGATCTGCACTGGAGACGCCGAGCGCTCGGGGGCTCTTGACCGGCTGGGGCACGTGCCGGGTGGTGGCTCGCCCACAGCCCCCGTGCCCACACGCACCGAGAACGGACAAGCCACCGGGTACGATCCCGATTCCACGGAGACGGACCGTGAACTCGAATGACGTTCCTGGCCCAAGGTGTGTCCGCTCGGCGTGTGGTTTAACCCTTATGAGACTTGCCGGTCACAGCCTCAGCGCTTCGCTTGCGCAGCCCGCAGGCCGTTCAAGATCACGATCACTTCGGCGACCTCGTGAACCAACACGACGGCGGCCAGACCCAGCACGCCGCTGATCGCCAGTGGCATCAACACGATGATGATGGCCAGAGACAGCACGATGT
>ERZ1031337.93-NODE-93-length-16498-cov-11.086116_pt1 | contig 16498 bp, 13 predicted proteins | sample MGYA00518209_ERZ1031337 | MGnify/ENA primary metagenome ERZ1031337 (study PRJEB33718, sample SAMN03159846) | human skin metagenome | collected 2014-02-25 | study: EMG produced TPA metagenomics assembly of the PRJNA266117 data set (Human skin bacterial metagenome...
CCTGGGTAGCAGCGCAACGAGATACCCAGCGAACGCTGAATTCTCGATATTATAGAAGCTCGAGAGCTAAAGAAACCGAAGCGATGCACGCTGCAGCGGCAGTAATCGCGCTTAGTCAAGCCTCGTCTACAGAGATACGTAGTCGTGGCGTGAACACACCCATTTGGGTTATCCCCAACAGCGTCGATTCTAGTTGGGGGCAACTTAGACAGTCGAAACAAGCCGCTCGAAATAGGCTCGGGCTGTCTCAAAATCGTTATGTAGGAGCGGTAAGCTCGATAGTAGGATACGAAGGGTTCGACACCCTCATTCTTGCCCTCCATCATTTGCCTGAGGACATTTGCGTGTTATTGGTTGGCGATGGTTCTGAATTGCCGGCATTAAGACGACTGGCGGCCTCCGAGGGCCTTGAAGAGAGAGTAGTATTCGCGGGGCGGCAGGAAAGAGAAGAGATTCACCTTTGGTATTCGGCTTTGGATGTATTTGTAGTTCCGCGTAAGGAGAGTCGGCTTACGCGCACAGTCACTCCAATGAAGACCCTACAAGCCCGAGCCTTTGGTATCCCGATAGTGGCGTCTGATCTTCCTGCTTTGCGCGAAGCTGCCGGAGGAAGTGCTTCCTTCGTTCATTCGGAGGCACCGGACGCGTTTGCCGCCGCGATACTGGATGTTCTCGAAGCTGGTGCTTTAGCGGCGACTTCTGGTTCGGTCCCGACTTGGGGAGACGCAGCCCGAGAGTACCTTAGTGTTTACTCGAACTTGTAGCTTGAAGCCTTACTGAACCCTAAGCGGTCCAATGCGGCGAAGTCGTCCTGTGAAACGGCTTGAAGCGTTGAATGGATCAACCATTTGGGCGGCGGGACATGTCCGATCCCCCAATCGTCGAACAGTAGATCGATATGTGGGGTGTTATCGGCTTGACCGATAAACGGTCTCAAATGCCCATTCACGTGAAAAGTATCGGTCGAATTCTGCATATATACGATCTTCGGCCGATTCCCGGTTTTGCGGAACGCTTCAATGGCTGAAAATTCGACATTTTCGACAAATCGGTCTCGGTCGTTGTCCCACGCTGTACTTAAATAGTTTCTAACGTGGTCTTCGTGATACCGAAGGACATCTGTTTGAGCGTTTGCAACTACAGCGACTGAACCTGGGAAAGAAACTGCTTGAATGAGAGAAGCGAACCCACCACCGGAAGATCCGAAGAAAATCAATCGTTTGGCGCCAGTGCTCTTGAGCAACTTTTCTATCAAACGAGTCATTACATCTTGAAGATCGGGTTGGACTTGGCTGCCAGCAAACCACGCCAACGGGAGGGTAGGTGAAAGATACAGCGATGGGTCGCTTAGCGATACCCTTGCCACGTCGAGACTAGAGGTTACGTTTGCTCCTGGAAAAAGCGGGAGTACCGCATAGTGCTCTAAAGCTCCATGGAAAACGACCAGTAGAGTCTCTGATCTTTCTTTACTTAATTCCAATTCAATAGGAAGGCCTTTGTGCCAGACAGAATGAATACCTCTTCGAATTCGGGGAGCAGATACGAACGCCGTTACGTCATCCCAGACGGACTGTATTTTGGGAAAGAAACCGACCGATCTCTTCCGCTTAATTTGGGAGTCGCGTGGTTCTTCGAATAGGTGAGGCGTTTGGTACATCGCAAAAGCAGATGCGGATCCGCGTTGAATCCTCCGAAGAATCCGCTGGTATTCCCGCTTCTGAGTTGAAGTGAATTGCAAGGCTATACCTCCACATGAAGGAAGTTGAGTCCCACGGTTTCAACCTCAGAGTTCGCGAGGACTTCCAAGTCTGTAATGTCCCACGTGTGGCTTGTGTTTCCACGCACAGCGACATAGTTAAAGCTATCCGATGAATACACGTGGATTCCCTTACGCTCCAGTTGCAACAGGAAATCACTATCCTCACCTTGTGTTTTCCGGCGAAAAGGAGTGTTTTCAAAGACCTCACGCCAACCAACAAGGGTCGAGCCAGATACAAAATTTCGCCAAGTATGCTCTTGATGCTTCCACCGTCGTACAAGCAGATCTGGCTCTGATAGATAGAAATAGATGGAGGACTTTCCTACCAAATCAGCGTTCATGTTGACTAGGGTATTCACCTGGTCTCGTAGGTAATTAGGAAGATAATAGTCATCATCATCGAACTTAGCGATGATTTGACCGGTGGATGCACCGACAAGCTTGTTCAGGCATTCGCCGAGTGAATCACTTGCCGACGCATTAAGGACGCGGGCGGCAACTCCCACCTCGGCCGCTCGGTCCACAAAACTGGGATCGATGTCTATTCCATGCCCCAAAACACACAATTCAAGATTTGCAAAATTTTGATTCGCAACCTGCGTTAGAAGGTGGGATAACTCACTATCTCGGTTTGTGGAACAAATAACTGAAACCTTAGGGGATGAGTTGTTTGATTCGTCCAGCCCCAGGCTTTGCGCGACAAGCCGTGCGCGCTCGCGATAAGTGTGTTCTTCCCATACCTTTCGAAGGGCGAGGTGCGCCGTGCGTCGACGGAGGAGTTCAGAACCGACAAGTGCTCTAAGTGTCTGCTCAGCCTGTGGTTTCTGGTTAACCGAAATAACTTCACTTGGTGTGAAGAAATTTCGTAGTGCAGCGGATTCTGTTGACACAACGGGGCTTCCTGATGCCGCAATTTCGAAAATCCGCCGGGCACACATGCTTGGGCTGTCCGTCACCGAGTTAACATTCAGAAAGACATCGAAACACCGGTATGCGGAAAGCATTTGGCTGTAAGGAAGAGAGCCCGAAACGTGTTGTTTCCACTTAGCGGGAAACTGGTACTTCGGCTCGCCGCCGGCGTGGCGGGAAAAAATGCGAAAATCTAGTCCATACATTTCGGAGATTGAATGGGCCGCGCCGAGCAGTAGATCCATTTGAGATCGTCGTTCGGGAAACTTGTCCCGGAAATAAGTGCCCGCGAAAGCGATGTTGCCTCGTAGATGATTTAGGCCGTTACGTGCGGGATTATGAATCGACGGTTGCGCGGCGAACGGTAGGGCAAAAACCGTTGCGTGCAGTAGCTGATCTCGGTACTTCGGGATCTGGTTTTCGTCCGAAGTCGCAACAAAATCGAACAGTCTAGCCGTCTCTAGAAAGTCTTCGAAATGCGGAGGGTCTTCCTTGTTCCAGAACAGGGTTGGGACTCCCACGCTACGACAGGCGTTTACAAGCTGTTGCAGATGCTCTGATGGTGCGTTCGGACCAACCAACTGGTACTGCCACGATCCGCCATTGCCGTTCCAGGCAGACTCAACAAGGAGGAAATCTAGTGTATCTAGGACTTCAGGTTCAATCACGCCTGGTTTCAGAGGAATGAGCTCAAATTCGGGTGCCCAGGCTTGGTAGGAGAATTCATCTAAAATACAACCAACTCGCAGATTGTAGTGGCGGGGTGCTACTGGCGTGGACAAATTGTTGGACCGGCCAACTTCGGGAAAGGTAGCCTTATCCACGACTCGATTAGCTTTGAATTCGCGAGCGCGACGTAGTGACTTTCGCGCCAGATGTTGTACCGGGCTAGGTGCGACCCTTGTGAAAGCGCGCTTTGCGTTCGTCTTCACGTGACGCAGTCTGTTCTGGAAAAGATCAATCCGCATTGTCGGGCATCTCCTTGTGCTTGAATACCATCTCGATATTAATGTGAACCCGAGCGAGCGGAGAAAACCCTCAGTCAAGGAGAATTGGAATGAATCGCAAACCCTCGATCGGTAAGTCGGTCGGAGACGGGGGTGGGGTGCAACCGACTGTGGTTGCAGTTGATATGGCTGGCATGAGGCGACTTAACGTTCGCCCGTCGCTGTCGACCTACGTAGTTGACCTTTGGCGGCGTCGTCATTTCATCGTCACAGATGCCCGTTTTCGAGCGTTTCGCACCGCGAAAAGCTACCGGTTGTGGCGGTTTTGGCTGCTTGCACAACCACTTCTTGATGCTGCAATGTATGGCTTCATCTTCGGGTTCTTACTCAAAACTTCTAGAGGAATCGACAACTTTCTTGGCTACCTGGTTTTGGGTGTCACTTTTTTCGCCCTGCTCACTGGGTGGGTAAATGGCGGTTCATCGCTGTTACAAACTTCTAAGAACTTGATGCAAGCTTTCGCATTTCCGCGAGCAGCTATCGTTTTTTCTCAGTCATTGCGCTACATGATCGACAATATTCCATCACTTATAGTCGGCGTGGTTTTTGCATTGGCCGCTCAGTGGGGTAAACCGATTTCGTGGACGATCATCTGGGTTGTCCCGTTGACAGGGTTAATGTGGGTCTTCGGCACTGGCCTCATGTTTATTGTCGCCCGGATCACGGGTTTTATTCCTGATGCCAAAGTGCTAATTAATCTTGCGGTCCGTGCTTGGTTTTTTAGCTCCGGCGTATTCTTCTCGCTGGATCGATTTGCGCATACGCCGACCCTTTACCGAATCTTCCAGCTTAATCCAGGGCATCTTTTTTTGGAAGCATTACGCGATTCAGTGCTCTATGCATCTTCACCTGACCCCAAGACATGGGCGTACTTATGTGGATGCTCATTTGGGACGTTTATCGTCGGGTTTCTGTTTTTCTGGCGAGCTGAAGCGAGGTACGTGAATGTCCGAAATTAAATCAATTTCCGACGCAGTGGTAGTGGCGGACAACGTTGGAAAGGAATATCCGTTAACTGGTGCTCACAAGGTTAGGAATGGGACGAGGCCTCGTCTCGGTGCAGACTATGTGGATGCCCTGCGTGATGTGAGTTTTGTCGCGAGGAAGGGGGAATCGATCGGGATCATCGGCCGTAATGGATCGGGAAAATCTACCCTCTTGAAGTTAATTGCCGGTGGCGAGTCAGTCACGTCTGGTTCAGTTTACGTATCGAGCCAACCCACGCTTCTTGGTGTGTCTCCCGCGCTCCAAGGGTGGTTGACCGGCGAACAAAATATATTTCTTGGTCTACTTGCGCTCGGAATGCCTCCGGATGAGGCAAAAGAGACAATTCCCGAGATCGTCGAATGGACAGAACTTGGGGAAGCAGCTAAACGACCGATGAATACGTATTCCTCGGGCATGGGATCTAAACTAAGCTTCGCAATCTCAACTGCAGTGCGTCCGGAGATTTTGCTCGTAGATGAGTCGCTATCAACTGGTGATGCGGCTTTTGCATCGAAGGCGCAAGAACGAATGGGGAAACTACTGAGCGATGCAGGAAATATTTTCTTAGTTTCCCACTCTCTGGCAACTATCACGCAGAATTGTAAACGGGCCCTTTGGATCCATAAAGGGGATTTGATCGCAGACGGCGATTCTGGCGAAGTTACGCAACTCTACACGGACTTCTCTACAAAACTTCAAGAGAATTCACGGGAAGCCGGTGAACTAATAGAGGACATTAAGGCTAGGAAAGCTCCGCTCAAATTCATCTATCAATAAATAGAGCGGGGGCGTGGTCCGAGTTTCACATAGTTTTGGGTGGTCGCACCGAAAACTATGTGGCGGGTAACTACCGGAGAGCGGATGATTAGAACGGGCGCCGGAGACGCTACCCAATGAGCTACATAGACACGCCTTGGCACCGAGGAATCCATTGCAGTTAAACAGTTGGATGAACCTAAAGTCTTCTTCGTGGCGACTACAAACGTGCTTTGGAAGTGGGATCGCCTAATTGGATACCGATTTTGAGGCTAGCGAAGTTACACTAACCTGCGGATGGCTGCGAATTATGGGGTTGCCTGGAACTCTATAGTGAATTTTTGGGACCGTGACGTCCGTTGAAGGGGACAGGCTCCTTAGTGTGGCCTGCACTGAGGGATTCTCGACTTAGGTTCCGAAGGGCTTTTCGGCTCATAGGTAGGCGGCTCATATATGGCAACGTTTGAGTGAGCCCATCTTCGGTCACAGAGATCTCCGGCGAACCTATTCAACTCTAGTTAATTATTAGTACTAAGGTGGCTACGGTGCCCGACGGTCGCTTCCGTTGGAAGCCTCGCGGGCTAATAACAGTGTGGTAAATTCACGTAGAATACTGCGTTGCCGTGAAGTCCGCGAAAGGAAATAGCCGAAGTGCTTTCTCTCAAAAGAATCGTGTCTGAAGGGGGAGAACGGTTGAAGAAGGAAGTCGCGCATCCCGCGATACGTAGCTGGTTGCAGAAAGACGCAGTCAAAGCGCTTGCTGCCACAGGTTTTGCTTCGGTTGGAGCTTCGCTATTAGTTTCTCTTATTCCCCGAGGAAAGCACGCTTCTTTGCTGATAAGCAATGGTGGGATTGCTTCGATCTTGGCTGCAATTGCGTTGAACGAACGGCGAATTCTATGGACGGCGAATTCCACTCGGAACGATGTAAAACGCGTTGCCCCCTCAACCGCACCATCAGCTCCGTTGAGGAGTGAGGATTCACTGAACCTAGATGGAGCGGTCAACCGCGTAATTGAAGCTGTTAAGCATGCGAAAGTCGGGGAAACATCAACTAGTGCCGCAGTGAGCACTCATTTAGCGCATCGTGCGAAGAGTACTCTAGAAAGCTTGCGAGTTGAACTCGAAAAGACACCTTTCAAAAACGACCCCATACTTGTAGTGGCGTCAGCGGAAAAGCTTTCTTTGGCAACTAATACGCTGGAATCGATGGGCTACTCAAATGCGTCAGGAGCGGCGTATGACGCTGAAGATCACCCAGCGCTCGATGTTTCTCGATTTTCGACTGTCGTATTCGACGTTTCCGAACTCGGACGCGCCAGGTACCGGGATGGGTTTAACTCACCGTCGATTGATCTGGATTGTATCGAACCAGCCGCGACCGTCTATGTCGTCGGGTCTGGTAGAGGCCCACTCGCAGACTTGGAAATGTTGGAAACCATTTGCGTACATAATGAAGTAACACCGTTCGTGAAGTCTGCGTCGAACGAGCCCTATTCGGAGGTCTTACTGTTGAGAGGTGATCTGTGATGCCGCGTCACAATGTTTTTTGGGGCCCCGTCTCGGAACCCTACGACACTCGAAAGCGTTCCGAGTTGCCGCAAGTGGCAGCAATTCTTGATGACTTCTCTCATCAGAGCTTTAACAACAGTGCAAATATTTGGAGGGTATTTCCCGAAACTGCGGGCGCAGACCTGAAAGAAATTCATCCTGATTTTTTGCTAGTTGAATCAGCTTGGGCGGGTAACTTCGAAAAGTGGAAATACAAGGTGACCCATAAGGCACAACCTAGCCGAGAGCTTGTCGCGTTGGTCGAACGGGCCAAGCAGCTGTCGATCCCCACCGTTTTTTGGAATAAAGAAGATCCCCCGCATTTCACAGATTTCGTTTCAACCGCTGGAATGTTTGAGCACATCTTTACAACCGAGGAAGCGGTTATTCCTAAATATCTTGCGCAGACAGATGCCAAGAGTGTGGATCTGCTGCGTTTCGCAGCGAATCCAGTAATCCACAATCCGCGTCGGGTTGAAGGATATAGAGAAGGCGACATTTGCTTCGCTGGCATGTATTTTAGCCACAAATACCCTGAGCGCCGAGAACAGATGCTTACACTTTTTCCGCCGGCCATTGATTTCAATTTCGAAATCTACTCGCGACATGCTGGTGGGGACTCTCGGTACCAGTTTCCCCAGCCGTTCAATGATTTGGTAGTCGGAAAGCTGCCATACAGCAAGATGATCGAAGCCTATCGGAAATATAAAGTCTTTTTGAATGTAAATTCGGTACCAAATTCACAGTCGATGTGTGCGCGTAGGGTTTACGAATTGAGTGCCGCAAAAACTGCGGTTGTAGGTATGGATAGCAACGCTATTAGATCCATCTATGACGAGAGTGAGGTTCTTCTCGCTCGATCGCCTGGAGAAGTCCGCGAAATCTACGAGCTTCTCATTGAGAACGAAGGAGCCCGCCGGCGAATCACTCAGCGTGCTTGGCGAAAAACGTTAAGCGCCCACACCTACAACCACCGAATGGGGCAAATCGTTGAGGCAGTTGGGGGCGCCAAACCGCAATCGAAAGTTCGAATACTTGTGGTGGTAGCTAACAATCGGGCCAGTAGTAGGGTTCTCGATGAAATTCATCGACAGATGTTCACTGTTGACGCCGATGTTGAGCTTGAGATTGTCAATTGGGATCGGGAAGAAGGCAATGAAGTCGATTTTGCTAGCTTGAAATTGGCAGACTTCCATGTAGCGTTTGTTGATGGAAACTACAAAATCGGCGGATTTTACCTCAATGACCTGCTCTTAACTCTCCGCCAACAGGATGCAAATTTTGTGTGCAAGTCGCCTGGTTGGACGCGCGGCTTCAGGGAATACGAGGAGGATTTCTCCCAAGAGCTTCCAACTTACGGTTGGCTTGCCCGTCAAGGAGAGATTATGTGCGCGCAGGATTTGCGTGATGCATTGGCCGAAGATTCTAAGGACCGTCGAGTTTACTGGACTGACCCGTGTGGTATCGCGCCGCGTGATGGTTCTTCAAGCGAGTTGTTGGAAGCATAGGAGAGTGTAATGGAGCAGTTCTCCATCATTGCAGAGGAACGTCTTAGCGTTAAGCTTGCATCTCTGCAGGAATCGCTAAATGATCTGGGCGTTTCGGTTAGGTCTTTGCTAATCCCTCGAGACTCTGTAATGCAAGGTCCGGAACGTCGTTACGCATTGGAGAAGTTCGTTGGGTCGGCGCTCGTGGGGGGCTCAAAATTGCTCATTCTGTCACCTGATCTGTTCCAGGTGTCGCAATTGGTGGAACTAGAGGAGCTGGGCGCTGATTTCAAGATCTGGATTGAGACTCCAGAAACGCTGGAAAAGAAGTACTTCAAAGACCGTCTGCCTGCTAGCAGACTATTGGTAAATGCGTTCGGCGAAGAAGTTGCGGATCCCGGTATGTCTACCTTTAGGTGGTGGGAACGCGATGAAGATCTTGTTGAGTTGGAGAAATTGCGGCTCCTACCACGCCGGGGTGTGGCGTATCTCGGTGATCTTGACTCGCCATCTCATCGCGAGACGTACTTTGCTCTTGCAAAGGCTCCTTTTGATGTGAACGTGTACGGTAGATGTGCTCCGGATTACCTAAGACTTGGGCTAGGGCGTCTGGATACGATCCGGGACTGGACTAAGCTTCGATCATTGCCAGAGGCAATCTTGTTGCCGAAGCAGCGATGTGACATCAATCTCGCGAGTCATGTTGCGATATCGTCGATTCTGGGCATACCTCTTTTTTCTTTGGACAACGACCTTGATCATCCTGGCGCGCAAAATCTTCAGGTGGTTCAGTCAATTGAAGATATCGCACAATGGCTCGAATCATCTGACGCTTTGAATGTTCAGAGAGGGTCAATCAAGCATTACCTGGCTTCAAATCGAGCAGCACAGGTCCTGAGGTTGTTCGAAGTCGACGCGGATTCAACTCGTCGCGTAGATACTCTTCCTGTCTCAAACCCTAAAGATTCAAACTGCGCTGGTGAGCGTCGACCGATATCTGTTGCGCTACTCGGAACGGGATTCGATCGTCCGACTTCGCGAGCAAACACGTTGAGGCGTTCGCTGGAGTGCATCGGGCATGATGTATGGGAAGTTGATACCGCCAACAATCCAAGGCTCCTTAAGCGGGACACCCTTAAAGTGTGCCAGCACCAGATTGACATTAGCTCAATAGTCAAAGGACTGTCGGAACGCAATGTGCAGGTCTTGGTTGCCTGCGGAATCAATGCGAGATTTTTCAATAAGTCCAAAGAGTTACTGCAGGAAAAGGGTATCCGAACAGTATTTATTGATGACTCGTTTAGTCGATGGGGAGCCCATTTAGCACAGATCTCGCTTAGCTATGATCTCGTCTTTACGCCATCGGTAGACCGTGTCCGTTTCGCTAAAGCAATTGGATTTAGCAATGTGCACTACTATCCATTTTTCACTAATCCTGACTATCTTGATGCACTTAGAGATGCACCAAACTGTCATGATTGGATCAAATTGCGGCGGAGCGTGGAGCGGGAGTACGAGCTATCGCCGGCACTCGCGGTGGATGGTAGTAATGTGCCAGACCAGAATGTGCACCATTTCCAACACTTGCTTGGCGTTCCTCTCGACGAGCTTGCAGACAAACTCCGAACTAACAATCTGATTATGAGTCACGAGGGGCACGCAGAAGATCCCGCAACTCACGAGATTATGCCTTATGCCCTAGTGGCAGCAGATAAACTGTTCTTCCCACGCGACTCAGTAGCGGAGTCGCTGAAGCCCTACTCCATGGCTGGAAACCTTGTGGGAGAGATTGGCGAGCTTTCTAAAGTTCGAGATCGAGAGATTGTGGACATTGGGGCATCTTTCAAGGAAGAGATATCAAACTGGGGGTATTGGGCCAGCGCACTTCTAAACACGCCCGTGTCGCATCAAGATTTCGGACTCGTTCGTCATGGCGTTTCACACAGAATTGACATCACGAGTGAATTTACTGGTAGTGGCCCCTATAAGGTTCGAGTTGAGTCAAAAGAGCTCTGTCGATCGGGATTTCGATGGCAAATAGGCATTCTGCAAGGAGAGCAAAAGTCTATTGAGCAAAGTCTCGGACACCCTGTTGAGTTTCTAATTTTGAATCACGCCGTGGGCGAGACAGTAGAGCTTGAAATTAAGTACTTGGGGCCAAATCTTCATGCACCCTGGCTTCCACCGAATTGTGTTGATGTGAACATTGAGTCGCTCGAGATTCGGATGTCAGCAAAACCATCGATCGGTATTTTGAGTAGGATTCCTCGAGGATAGGTTTTCGGATTTCGCAAACTGTTAGCCAGTTCCGTAGATAATTCGTAAAGGAGTAGGGAGCTAAGCAATTTCGGTACAGGACCGAGTGGCTCCAATTTCAAATGTTCAGTACAGCTCACACCGCAGTTGGGGCCCGGAGGGCTGATAACGCTTCAGTAGGCTCTTACGAGCTAGGAGAATGCATAATTCTCGGAGAGTTGAAGCCAGAAGCTATTGAAAGCCCGCGGGACGAGTTTCGCGGGGAAGCAGCGGAAGCATCGTGGCTAGAGTTCGATAAGCCCTTACTTATCCCCCTCGGGGCAGACACAGGTCAGGTTCGGCTGCAACTATTTCTGCAAGGTGCTGACTCAGGTAAGTCGCGCAAATTTACGCTTACCTACCTTGACAGATTCGGGTCAAAGGTCGCCGCACCTGCGTCAGCCGATTTTGATAGCTCGTTGGGACCGATTGTAAAACTTTTGGGTTCGGGTTCCTTCCCTCGCGAACGTTCTATCCTGTTAGATGTACCTTCCCCTGCAGCAGCGGTTGTTCTCGAATGTGCCGATCCGGTTGCTGGATTTCAGTTCCTTCCTAGGCAAAGCGCTATGGATCTGGTGCCTACAGCCGAAAGGCTAGTTTCGGATCTAGTTCATCAAGCTAAACTAGGAATTATTTTAATCGACTCGCCCTTCGGGTTTCTAGGAACAGCCGATGAGCTATTACATCATCGGCTGCTTGTGGATAAGTTCGTTAGTGATGGCTATGGCGTAATTTACATGTGCGAAGGACCTGTCGAGCCAGGTGTCGCTATCCCAGGTTGCTTGCAATCGAGCCGAAAAGACTTCGATCGACTAGTTCGCGTTCTTCCAAGGTCGACATATTGGATCGGTGGTGTGCCGTCTGCGCGCCAGCTCACCTCAGCCAATCTCTTGCGATTGTTGGGGTGGCAGGTGGAGTATGAGTCCCTTGATGAATATGATTTTCTTTCAAGAAAGAGCGGACTGAGGTGGTATAACCCTGGCATCGAGAGAAGAATTGCTTCGGTGGCCTCGAAAGTCTACGTGCCAAACGATGGCCTCGAAGCTTTCTATCGCAGCTTCCTTGGAAGTGAAAAGGATATTCGCGTAACTGAGAGCGGATGGAAGCACTCACGAGAAACTGCCGACAAAGGCACCGGCAAAGTTGGCTACGTTGGGGAGAGTCTAGTCGGCACGTTCTTGATAGGGCCACATAGAGAATCAACGGCTAAGTTTTTACGGGAGACGGCAAATGCTATGCCCGACATCGAGTTCCAAGCGCTGGTCTTAGAAGATCCTGCATTCGAGCTGCCGGCGAATGTCTCAGTCAGACGACTTCAGCCGCAAGAACTTGTCGCCCAAATTTTGGATGCAGCGCTAAGCTGGAGGGTGGCTGTTACCCCGTTGCCGGCAGGAGGCCTGTCTTACTCGGACGCCAATACATACGCCCACGTTCTAGCCGAACTGGGATTGCCTGTAATCTACTTCCCCAAGCTCAGTCGGCAAACCTCGGATTTTACCATTGTGGTGGATAGTCTAAAGGCAGTATCCTCTGAGATACGGAAAGCGGTTTACGAAAGTAAGGGCGCTACTCCCCGTAGGGCGAAGGTTTTGAGTGCACTGGCCGGTCGAATCGTTAACCAAGGCGAGCAGGAGTAGAATAAATGCAAATTATCGCGTACCCTAACTGCTCAAAAGGTGGAGTTTCTACTGTAATTCGTAACCGCGCCCTCGGTTCCCCCAGTGAGCAATTCTTGGCGATCTTTGCAAATGATCGTGGAGGCGCAAGCGCTTTCGCTGATCTAGAAAACGTTCGTGTAGAAATCGCCCCTGCGGACAGTATTGCAGACTATATTTTGTACCTCATGCGCGAATGTGAGGTAGACCGAGTGAGTGTGCTAAATCTGCCTGATGTTGCCAACGAGATTGCGGAGGTGGCAGGCGAGCGCCTGGTTTATGAATTTCATTCATCTGACATTCCATGGATCCGTAGAGAGATAGCGCAGTTGGATTTGGATCGAGTCTCCGAATTGGCTGTTCCGTCAACCCAAATGTTAGATCTTATTAAGGGAGAATTTCCGTCGGAGATCTCCGACCTTTTTTCTGTTTCGCCAAATCAGCTTGCAACCTCTGTCTTTACTTATGATGGTGCTTCTCTCAGTTTGGTGGAGCACTTTGGGCAGGAAGTGACACCAATTGTGTGGGTGGGGCGCTTGGAGTGGCGAAAAGGGGATGTCGATTTTCTGAGAGTTCTGGCCAAGCTTCCGGCGAGTTTCGTTGGTATAGCGATCATAAGCCTCGAGCGGAATGACAGCGCTGTAGAGTCGTTCCTCAACGAAGCTGCCCAGCTTGGAGTGCTCAACCGTATCCATTTAATGATGGACCTCGATCAAAGTTACGTCGCAAAGATTTTCAGAGGGGTACGCGATTTGGGAGGTTGGTTTATTTCCACTTCATACAATGAGTCTTATGGGTACGCGGTGCGTGAGGCTCTAGGGTGTGGTCTAAGAGTGGTGGCATATGAACCGGAGGTTCCGGTATGGGAAGATCTTAGGGTGCGCCAGGACGCCCACTTCGTTACCACTGGGGCCAGTGAGGAAGTTTCCGATATTTTAAATCGAACGGCGTAGATTATCGAGCCAATACCGGGGTGAAACGACAAAGGAGTATGTCTGGATCTACGTGTCATAGGGGTAGAATAAGGCCTTCTGGATGATGATCGAGCAACTCTAGTCGGTGTCACCAACGTTGTCACAGACGGTTGGTCTTCCTTTTTGCCGTCGACTCGGTTCTAGTTTGGGGTAGGATGGACGGCTCTGTGAGTTGGCTCTGGCCAAAGTTGGACTGCCTGGCGATTAGTGCTGGATCGTCGGGCAGCGCCATTTTTAAATTTAGCCAATAACCCATCGTGCGACGTTGTCGTTCGCAGGATCTGGCTGAGTGGTTTCTGGTGGGCAGTTTGATCTGGGCATCGGTGCCGACTTCCAAAATGTTCGTGGCTTATTCGTTCCGCTCGGGTGTAAGGGCGGCCTCCGGCGGATTGAGGGAAGCAACGAGCGGGTTGGAGCGGGATGGTTGTTTGAGCTGTTGTGGCCTTCTATCTGGTAGCCGTGTTGTGGCAATCTGGAACTTTTTCAGCGCATATTCTAATATAGGGGTAGGGAGTAGCGGGCAAGTGGTCGATACAGCTAGCCAAAGGGTTTGTAGTCCTAAGCGATTTTAAAGACCTTTGGCATTTTGCCAGTTGGAACTCGGTGCAAATCCGCTAGTCAAAATTTCCGCGGGACGCCATGCGGTGATCGCGAGAACTGAAAGGAAAGACCTTTGAAGCGGTGGCATGATTATATGACCAACAGGCTGAACAAATGGGAAAAGAATGTTCCGTGGCACCTCGGTGAAAAGATTGCAGCTTACAAGTTCCTCGACGAGATTGGTGTTGATCACGCCAGGCTTATTGGCATCTTTGACAGTGTCGAGGAAGTTAATTTCGATGAATTGCCCCATTCGTTTGTGATAAAGCCTACGCGCGAGGATTCGATGAGAGGGGTTATGGTCCTGCAGCGTCGTGGGGGTAAGTTCTACGACGAGCTACGAGCGAAGGAGATTAGCGAGCAAGAGGTTCGCGATTACTTCGGAAACCTCTTTACTGTGCACGCCCACAAAGAAAACAAACTTATCGTAGAAGAGTACGTCAGAGACGCTGACGGCTTTATCGTTCCGCGAGACTTCAAGTTTTATGCTTTTAAGGGTGAGATTGCGTTAGTTTTGGAAATTAACCGAAATACTCGTCCGATCGGCGTGTCTTGGTATGATAGCCAATTTGCTCCTGTGACAGATGAGCGCGTTGTCGTGAATACGAAGTTTGCAACTCACGTGCCGGGCCGCCGGCCAAGTGGGTGGCGTGAGATGGCAGAAGTTGCAACGGAGGTTTCACGTCAGATTCCGACACCATTCGCAAGTATTGATGTTTATAGCTCGATGCGAGGACCGTTGGTTGGGGAAATAACGCTCACGCCCGGGGCTATTTACTACGGCGCCTACAAACTGTCGGAGGCGATGGAAAAAAAGATGGCAGCCATGTGGGACATCGCCTCTGATGAATCAAGAGTTTTCGCCAAGCCGGTCGGGTAGCTCGCCGGTGGGGTGTCCCAGCAAACCAATGCTAGATTTCGGATTAGTTTTCGTTGAGGATCCGACCACTTTAGGCGTGTGACGAGGGCACTACGCTGCAGATTGTTCCTGTCGACAGCTGCTAGCACCCAGCAAATCGACGACCATGCCGCGGACATTATTTGCGCACCACGCGTCCCTGGGAACGGCGAAGCCAGTAAGCCACCAGCGTCGTAGAAACGCGACGACGCTGTTGCCCATTCCGGTCGCCGTATTGGGGTCGTGTGTGGGGCGCATGCTACTCCGACTTACGCGTCTTCACTGCGCCGGCGGAGGACGAGGGAGCGCCGGAGACGTCCGCGCGTGCTACGTCCGCGCCGGGGACTTCGGCCGAGCAGCCCACCGCGACCGTCACCGAGACCACCACTGCCTCGTCAACGACGACCGTGTCCGCAGGCCCGGTGACCCACACGGAGACCGCTACCGAGACTGCCACGGCGACCGAGACCGAGAAGGTCACCTAGACCGAACCGGCTGTCACGCACCGCGAAACGGTGACCACCTCCGCAACCGTGGTCGCGCAGACGACGGTGACCTCCACCGTGGAGGTAGTCACCACCGTGCCGAACACGACGGTGCCCACGACCGTCGAGAAGCAAGGCGACCGTGTCACCGAGACCGTTACCGAGACCAGCGGTGGTGAAGAGCAGTTCCCGGACGAGGGCAGCTCCGTGACCGTCGGCTCGAGCGTCACCATCACCCCGCTGGGCATCCTGCTGTCCCTGCTCGGTGCGCTGGGCGCGGTCGGCCTGATTGCCGCGTTGCTCGATTACATGGGCATTAACCTGCAGGAGTACTACGAGCAGTTCCTCGACATGCTCCCGTAAACCAGGCTCCCAGGCGAGTGGATGCGGCTGCGTTGCGCGGCGTCCACTTTTTATATGCTCGGCCGCATGCGCAATTTGGGTTATGACGAGGTTCTGTCCGCGGTCACGCCACGTGATGCCGTCGATGCGTTGCGGGAGGTACTGACGGGCGGGTTCGACCCCGCCTCCGATCCGCACCGGCAGAAGGTGGCGCTGCCACACGGGGAGATGCACCTGCTGCCGTCGGCGCTTGACGGCGCGGTCGGGGTGAAGGTGTTGGGGATTCAGCCGGCGGGCTCGACTGTCGACGTGCCTCTGGTGCAGGGGTCGTATCTGCTCATGGGCGGGGAGACGCTCGCGCCGGAGGTCGTGATGGATGCCGCGGCGTTGACGGAGGTCCGGACGCCGGCGGTTGCGGTGGCGGGGGTGTTGGACCGGCTGCGGGCGTCGAGCGAGCGGCTGGAGTGCGTGATTGTCGGCGCGGGTGTGCAGGGGCGGGCGCATGCGCGCACAGTTGAGGACGTGCTTGCAGGGGTGCGGGAGGTGTCGGTGACGTTTATCTCGAGGAGTGAGCCGGCGGATTTGCCGTGCCCGTGGGTGGAGTCGGGGAGCGCTGCGGCCGATGAGGTGTTGGGGCGTGCCGGGTTGGTTGTGGTGGCGACGAGTGCGGGGGAACCGGTGGTCGTCGATAGGCAATTGCGACCTGATGCGATCGTGCTTGCTGTGGGGGCGCACACGGTGGACACGCGGGAGTTGCATGAGGATGTGCTGCGGGGCGCGCAGGTGATTGTGG
>ERZ1031337.102-NODE-102-length-14356-cov-15.735263_pt1 | contig 14356 bp, 9 predicted proteins | sample MGYA00518209_ERZ1031337 | MGnify/ENA primary metagenome ERZ1031337 (study PRJEB33718, sample SAMN03159846) | human skin metagenome | collected 2014-02-25 | study: EMG produced TPA metagenomics assembly of the PRJNA266117 data set (Human skin bacterial metagenome...
TCCGTCCACGACTGCGAAGCCGACCACGTCGAAGCCGACCACTTCGGCTCCGTCCACGACTGCGAAGCCGACCACGTCGAAGCCGACCACTTCGGCTCCGTCCTCGACTGCGAAGCCGTCGCCGACGACGAAGGCGACTACGTCGAAGCCGACCACTTCGGCTCCGAAGCCGACTGCCGCACCCGCACCTTCCACGGACTCCAAGCCGGAGCCGAAGAAGCCGAGCATCGTCGGCACCATCACCGACCCGGAAGGCAACCCGCTTCCGCCGGCGAAGGATAAGGACGGCAAGCCGCAGCCGACGGTTACCGTCAAGGACCAGGACGGCAACCAGGTCGGCGACCCGATCGAGGTAGACGAGAACGGCAACTTCGAGGTGCCGGAGCTGCCGAAGGACGGCGATTACGTCGTAATCGTCGACGCGCCGGACGGCTTCAACGATCCGAAACCGCAGGTTGTGCCGGTGGAGAAGGGAAAGACCTCTAAGCTGCCGCCGATCAAGGTGGACAAGCCGGAGATCGAGCTGGACAAGAACAAGCCGGCTGCGCAGCCGGGCTCCGTCCATGGTTGGTTGGTCGATGATTCCAACCGTCCGATCACCGGTTCCGACATCAAGCTGGTGAAGAAGGGCGTTACCGACCCGGAGACCGGTGAGACGTTCGATTACGAGGTCCCGATCGAGGTCGACGCGGATGGCTACTTTGTCACCCCGCCGATCGACTTCAAGTACTTCCCGGAGGGCAAGGCCGACTTCGATCTTGAGGTCACCATGCCTGAGGGCTGGCCGGATGTGGACATCAAGGGCGACAAGATCAACCGCACCGTGACCGTCGAGGCAGGCGAGTCCACCCCGGTCGAGATCAAGGTTGAGGCACCGAAGACGCAGTCCATCGTCGGCCGCGTCGACGACGGCAACGGCAAGGCTGTGCCGGGCACCACCGTTGTGGTGACCGACCCGCGTGGCAACTCCCGCGTCATTCCGGTCGAGGATGACGGCACCTTCGAGGTCAACGACGTTATACCGGGTGTCCACGACGTGGAGATCCTGACCCCGGGCCGCGGCAACGACGCGGACCCGATCAAGGTACCGGTGCGCACTGGCGAGAAGGTCGAGCTGCCGGAGATCCACCTGACCACGAACAAGTCCCTGAAGCTTGAGAAGCGAGTATGGGGCCACGATGCCGACAATAACGGCAAGGTCAAGAATGAAGACGGTGAGCTTGTCGACGATGTGATGACCGTCAAGGACGGCGAGGAACTGCTCTACGCTCTCATCGTCACCAACGACGGCGACGAGCCGATCACGGATATCACGTTCGACGATCCGGAGCTGGAAAAGCGCAACATTGAGCTGACCATGCCGGAAGGGTTTGTACTGCAGCCGGGCAAATCCAAGGTGGTCAACGCCAAGATGAAGGCGCCGGAGGACGCGTTCGACTTCAACAACGTCGCAACGGCAAGCGGTGTCACCTCCAAGGGTGAGAAGGTCGGCTCCCTGCCGGATTCCGCTTACACCAAGTTCCTGCGCGGCGCCGTGGACAAGAAGGTCAACGCCCGCTTTGCCACGAACAAGGACAAGCCGGTTAAGGCTGAGGCCAACTCGCCGCTGGGCTTCACCTACGAGGTGAAGAACACCGGTTCCACCCCGATGGTCAACGTCAAACTCACCGACATCGTCTACGAGGATGGCGTTGATGAGGACAAGTGCAAGCCGGTTAAGGCATCTGAAAAGACTGAGGACAGCCAGTGCTACGACCTTGATGTCAAGGCGCCGGAAGGCTTCACCGGCACGCTGCTGCCGGGCGAGCGCGTGATCTTCACCGCTGAACTGCCGGAAGGCCTCAAGCCGGGTGCGAAGCACCACAACGCTGCTGAGGCTCGCGGTGAGCTTCCGGCACGTCCGGGACGCGGTGGCAGCTACGCGGGCGAGCCGGAATACGGCGATGACCCGTCGTCCGTGCTGATCATCTCCCCGAAGGACAACATCAAGGGCAACGCCCACGTTGTGGTCTCCGAGGGCGCTGAGCTCGACTCCAGCGACCTTCGGGTTGTCGCCTGGGTCGACGAAAACGCCAATGGCAAGCAGGACCCGGGCGAGAGCCTGAGCGGCCTGAAGCTCACGCTGGTGCCGTCCGACGGCACGCCGTCCTTCGCCGGTAATGCCGATGAGAACGGCAACGTCCTGTTCGAGGGCACGCCGTACGGCAAGTACACGGTGAAGATTGACAGCCCGGGCGAGCTGCGCCTGGTTGACCCGAAGGATCCGGAGAACAACTCCTTCGATCCGGGTGCGGTCCTCGAGTCCAAGGAGTTCGAGGTCAACAAGGACGAGCAGTACATCAGCCTCCAGCTGGAGACCCCGCGCACCGTGGGTATCTCTGAAGGTAATGCCGGACAGGCGCAGGGCGAAGAGGAAGGCAGCTCCCTGGGCAAGTGCCTGGCCTCTGCCTCCTCCGTGTCCAACCCGGTCGCGTGGCTGGTCCCGCTCGGTCTGCTCGGTGCCGTCATGGGTGGCATCGGCGTGATGTTCGAGGATGAGCTGAACCAGATTTCCGCTCAGGCCAACGCAGCGATCCGCGAGGTCATGCCGGAGACCAACTTCGGCACCGGCATCAACTTCGAGCGCCCGCAGTGGATGAATGAGATCCAGGCCCAGATCGACGGCGTGAACCGCCAGCTGGCAGAGATCAACCCGGCCGCCCCGGCAGCTGCCGGTGGCGTGGCACTGCTTGCCATCGCTGGTCTGCTCACCGGTCTGTACTACGCGAGCTGTGAGCTAGGCTGGGCCGAGCCGAAGGAAGGCTCCAGCTCCGAGGTTGAGGGTGGCAGCTCCGCTAAGGATGCTGAGGGCTCTAGCTCCGAGGGCTCCAGCTCCAAGGAGGCTGAGTCCGAGACTCAGCCGGAAGAGGCCTCCAACTAAGGCCGCAAGGGCTCTCGTCCATGGCTGAGTTTTAGACAGCGCCCCGGTCTCGTCGATAGGCATCGGCGAGACCGGGGCGCTGTATTTTTCCAGGTTTTAAATATTGAGACGGCGCGCTGAAACGTATACATTCGTAGGTGCTTTTTGGGCTTTCGCGCGCTTTTCCACATTCGAGAGGTAATAATGGCTTCAAACTCCAAGGTCAGCCGCATCGCCGGGCTTTCGCTCGCCGCTGCAGTCGCGGGCACGCTGACGATCGTGCCCGTTGCGAAGGCGGAAACCACGTCTCCGTCCTCGGAGGCCACGACGTCGAAGGCTCCGGTCGTCCCCACGACGGACACCGGCTCCGCCGCTCCGGCGACCTCCTCCGCTGCTTCGTCGACCTCATCCACCGCCGCCCCGGCAACGACGTCGGGTGAGTCGGCTGCGGGGACCCCGAAGGCGTCGACAAGCAAAGCTGCACCCACCACCAAGGCGGACACCACGCAGGAGTGGGCTGAGATTCTCAAGGGCTTCGCCTCCCTGATTGTCTCCGCGACGGCCGCGGGTTCCGGCACCTCGGGTGTGCAGTACACCTCCGACGACCACACCTACAGCGCCGTGGCCAGCAACCCGACCAACGGTCGCCTCTACGCCGTGTCCGACAAGGGCCACCTGCTGCGCATCCACCCGCAGACCGGCAACCTGAAGGACTTGGGCGAGATCCCGGGCTTCGATGCCGAAAAGATCACCTCCGCCGCCTTTACTAAGGACGGCACGCTGGTGCTTTTCGACGGCGAAACCGTCTACACCAAAGACCTCGCCGACGACGAAACCGGTCCGAAGAGCAAGCCGGCGAACCTCGATTTTCTGAAGAAGCCCGTTGAAGGCGTGCTCGACCTGCCGAAGCTTGCATGGGCTCCGACCGACAACGACGCCGAGCTGGTCGCACTTGCCACCGAGGACGGCAAGGCGACGCGCTACACCCTGAATGTGAAGGACGCGAAGGCCACCGCCGACGAGGCTCCCGCCAAGGTTGACGAGAGCGTGAACCTGGACGACGTCGCCGCGTTCGAGTACGCCTACCTGGCCGACGATGCCACCTTCTTCGCCGACGGCGAGGGCAACGCCGTCAAGCTTGAGGACGGCAAGATCGTCGCCGTTGAGACGGACCGCACGGAAGAGGACAACTACAAGGCCGTGGCCGGCCTGGAGGCGAAGCCGCTGTCTGCTGCTGGCGAGACCCCGACTTCCGAAGCTGACGCGCCGACCACCACTGCGGCTGACGCGCCCGCTGGTGCTGGCTCCGCGACGGTTACCCCGACCACCACCGCTGAGCCGACCCCGTCCAAGAAGGCCCCGAGCGTTGGCCAGCGCGACGCTGAGGTCATCGAGCTCGACGTTGAAGTTGTCACCGACGATGGCCGTTCCGTGCAGGGCGTCGAGTTCGTCAGCACGGACGGTGCCGTCGACGGCGCCACCGACGAGACCGGCAAGGGCAAGGTGACCCTCAAGCTGGACGATTCCTCCCGCGGCAAGGATGCCTTCAACCTGGCGATCGCCGAGGCGCCGGAAGGCTGGGGCGGCTCCGTGGCTGAGGTTCAGCGCGGCGCCAAGTCCGTGAAGTTCGTCCTCCCGGAGGGCGAGAACGCTTCCGCCACCACCACCGTTGCTGCGCCGAAGGACACGCCGACGTCGACGACCACCACGAAGAAGGCTGAGTCCAAGGACAACTTCTTCGAGGTGGAAGTCCTGGTCAAGACCGCCGACGACAAGCTCGTCGAGGGCGTTGAGTTCAAGAGTGAGGACGGCCGCGTGGTCGGCACCACCGACGCCAACGGCCGCGGCCGAATCGGCATCGACTTGAAGAAGAACTCGCGCGACAACAACCTCATCCAGCTGACCCTGAAGGAAGCTCCCAAGGGCTACAAGAACACCGAGGTGCTTATCCGCCGCGACGAGGACAAGGCCGAGCTCGTGCTTCCGCGCGACCCGAACGCCACCCCATCGTCCACGCTGAGCAAGCCGGACCAGGTGCTGAAGGTTATCGACCAGGTCCGTCCGATGGCGTCGTCCTTCCTCGCCCCAGCGGCCGCACTGGCTGGCGCCGGTGGTCTGGCGGGTGCCGCTGGTGCTGGCGGCTCGAAGAGCACCAAGTCCACCAAGACCACGTTCGGTGGCACGAAGGTCACCTCCAGCAAGACCACGGGTCGCTCCACCGGCCGCTCCACCAGCGTGACCCCGTCCGCGAAGGTGGTCACCCGCAGCGGCAACTCCACCAAGGTGGCTAAGTCGACTTCGACGAGCACAACCTCCTCCGACAAGGAGCGCGATGGTGATCTCGCGGATACCGGTACCCCGATGCGCGCAATCATCGCGCTCGGTGTGCTGTCCGCGCTCATCGGTGGCGCCTACCTGGCACTGGGGCGCCGCCGCGAGAACCAGTAAGGCCGCGCAAATAAAGGCGGCTCCCAGACACAGGGAGCCGCCTTTGGCGTTTTCACGTCGGCAGGCCTAGAACACCTCGACGCGCCCGCCGACGGACTCGATCTGCACCAGCTGCTTCTCCCAGCCGGGGGTGCCCGGGTGCACGCGCATGATCGGGCGCGAGGAGATCTCCACGGGCGAGACGGACTCGCGTCGCGCCCCCTTGCGCGCGGCCATGCGCAGGTGGGCGCGGTGGCCGGACTTGGTCAGCTCATCAAGTGACCGGCTCTCGCCGGACAGCGAGTCGCGGGCGTTTTGGAGAAGGGCGATGAACTCGTCGAGCACGGGCACCAGCGATTCTGCGTTGGTCTCGCACATGTTGCGAACCAGATCCGGGTCGGTGCTGGCCACACGCGTGGAGCCACGGAAGGACCCGGCGGACAGGGATTGCGCCAGGGTGCCGCCGTGGTCGCCGACTAAAGCCAGCGCCTCGGCGATGACGTGGGGCAGGTGGGACACGCGGGCGACGGCCTCGTCGTGGCGGTCCACAGACACCGGCACCGCCTCCGCGCCGACCACCGCGGCCAGGCGGCACACCACGGTGAACAGCTCGGCCCACTCGGGGTCGCCGGGGTGCTCGCGGGCGTAATCGAAGGTGACGGCCCACGCGGCGCTTGCGAACAGCCCTTCCTGGGAGGCGGTCCACCCGGAAAACTCCGTGCCGGCCATGGGGTGCCCGCCCACGTACCGGGACTCCAAACCGCGCTGCACAACAAGGTCGTAGACCGGCTTTTTCACGCTCACCACGTCGGTGATGCCGCACGACGGCGCGAACTCGGCCACCTGGTCTAGCACGGAGGCCACGGCCCGCATCGGCACGGCCACGACCACCAGCGCGCGTTCGTCCTCGGCGCGGCGCAGCACCTCTTCTACGGAGTCGGACACGTCGAAGCCGTCCCTGCGCGCGGCACCCGCGCCGTGCAGCGTGAACCCGTAGACGCGCTCGCCGCGCGCCTGTAGGTCGCGCATGAGCGATCCGCCGATGAGTCCGAGGCCGACGATGCACACTGGGGGCAGCTGATGTGTAGTCACCGCACACAGTCTAGTGACACCTCCGCGCCCGCGGACTACGCTTCGACACCATGAGCCAGGATTTCCCGGACGGGTACGCAGTCTCCGTCGAGCGCGCAGGTGGCGCGTGGCGTGTGCGCGAGTTCGAAGACGACTTTTCGGACCTTTCCACCTCCATCACCGCGGTGCGCAACCTGCGCGCGGAGGGTCCTGCGTTCGCGTTGCTCAACGTGGAGGAGGACTACCTGGTCATCGTGCGCCCGGGCCCGTCGCAGACTCGGGTGCTCATCTCCGATGCGACGATGGCGGTGGACGACGATTTCGCCGCGGACATCCTGGACGAGGCCGGCGCCGAGATCCCGGACATCGACCCGGACGAGCTGGACAATGTGGACGCGTGGGCGGACGGGGACTTCGACATCCTCGCGGATCTCGGCCTGTCAGAAGAACAGATGAGCATTTTGCTTGACGACGACGCGGACCCGGCCGACCTCGCCCTGGCAATCGCCGACGAGCTCGGCTTCGGCGACGAGTTGGACGACGTGGTTGGGTGAATGCCCCGCTGAGACGCGCCGAGGAGCGCATGCGCGTCGCGCTCGAGACCGCGAAGCGCACCCCCGCCGGCGACGTGCCGGTGGGTGCTGTCGTGTTTGCTGCTGACGGGGAGGTGGTGGGCAGGGGCGTGAACCGTCGAGAAGCGAACTGCGACCCCACCGCCCACGCCGAGGTGGAAGCGATCCGCGACGCCGCGCGGACGTTGGGGACGTGGCGGCTGGACGGCTGCGAGCTGGTGGTGACGCTGGAGCCGTGCACGATGTGCGCCGGCGCGATCCTGGGCGCGCGGGTGTCCTCGCTGGTCTTCGGCGCGTGGGAGCCGAAGACGGGCGCAGTGGGCAGTGTGCTGGACGCGATCCGGGACCCGCGCCACCTGCACACCCCGGAGGTGCGAGCGGGTGTGCGGGAGGCGGAAGCTGCCAAAATGCTGGCGGAGTTCTTCGAAGGTCTGAGGAGTAATTGAATCGTTACCCAACGCCGTGCCGTTCGGACCTATAGTGGGGCACCTAGTTGATCCCAACGAACAAAGGAGAACATCATGGGTATCGAGGACAAGGCAGACCAGCTCAAGGGCAACGCCAAGGAAGCTCTGGGCAACGTCACCGATAACGAGAGCCTGGCCAACGAGGGCAAGGCTGACCAGCTGATCGGCTCCGCCAAGGAGAAGCTCTCCAAGGCTGGCGACGCTATCAAGGACAAGGCCAACGAGGTCGCCGCAAAGGTTGAGGACAAGCGCGACGAGGCTGAGGACGCCGCAGAGCGCTAATTTGGTTATCCGGCAACGCTGCCGTTAATCTGTTCGGCGGTAGCGTGTCCGAGCGGCCGAAGGTACTCGCCTCGAAAGCGAGTGAGGGTAAAACCTCCGCGGGTTCAAATCCCGCCGCTACCGCCAACGCGTCAAGCCCCCGGAAACGGGGGCTTTTCGCATGTCTGGGGCTGCCACTAGGATGGGCCGGGTTACGCTCGCGCAGGCCGCGGGCGGGAAGGAACGGGTCTTTTACGTGGCGAAACTGCTGTACAAACTCGGGCGCTGGTCGTACCTGCACAAGTGGCGGGTGGTCGTCGCCTGGCTGTTGCTGCTCGGGGCGACGGCTGCTGGCGCGTTGTCGCTGATGAAGCCGTTCACGGACGAGTTCGCCATCGAGGACACCCCGGCCATCGACGCGCTGGACACCATGGCGGAGAACTTCCCGGACGCGGGCAACGTGGCCACCGCGCCGAGCGTGAACCTGGTCTTCGCCGCGCCGGAGGGGCAACGGCTTGATACCCCGGAGCACATGGCGGCGATGGATGCCACCGTCGGCTACATCCAGGACCACCTGGGGGTGGAGGGCCAGCGCTTCGGCAACCCGGTGCAGGTCAACGAACAGCTGCAGCGCACCATCGTCGACCAGATGTCTGAGATGGGCATGCCGCCCGAGCGCGCGGAGGCGGACGCGCACAATTTGCGGATGCTTTCCGACGACGCGCGTATCGGCTACACCACCTTCGACTTCGACGCCCCGTCGTCGATGTCCGTGGACCAGGCGGACCGCGACGTGGTGACTGAGGCCATGCAGCTGGGCCGCGACGCCGGGCTGCAGGTGGAGGCCGGCGGCGCCGGATTCGGCGACCCGATCGCGGTGAAAACCACCTCCGAGCTGGTTGGCCTGGGTGTGGCGTTTGTGGTGCTGGTGGTGACGTTTGGTTCCCTCGCGGCGTCGGTGATCCCGCTGATCTCCGCCGTGGTGGGCGTGGGCATCGGCGCGCTTTTGGTGATGCTGACCACGCACTGGGTGGAGCTGAACAACGTCACCCCGGTGCTGGCCGTGATGATCGGCCTGGCCGTGGGCATCGACTACGCCCTGTTCATCCTCTCCCGCTTCAGGCAGGAGGCGCGTAACCTGCCGCCGGACAAGGCCGCGGGCATGGCCGTGGGCACCGCCGGTTCCTCGGTGGTGTTCGCCGGCACCACGGTGTTCACGGCCCTGGTGGCGCTGGCGTTGGCGCAGATCGAGTTCCTCACCTGGATGGGCCTGGCGGCCGCAGCCACCGTCGCGATTGCCGTGCTGGTGGCGCTCACCCTCGTGCCGGCGCTGCTCGGCCTGTGGGGCTCGAAGGCGTTCGCCGGCAAGGTCCCCGGCCTGGCGGGCAACCCCGGGCCCGGGAAACGCCCGGGCAAGGACCTGGAGGAAAACTCCATGGGCCGGCGCTGGGTCCGCTTCGTGGAAAAGGCCCCCGGACTGGTCATGGCCGTGGTGGTGCTGGGCCTCGGCGCCCTGAGTATCCCGGTGCTGAACCTGGAGATGGCGCTGCCGTCTGACACCACCTCCAACCTGGACACCACCCAGCGCAAATCCGCCGACCTCATGGCTGAAGGCTTCGGCCCCGGCGTCAACGCCCCGCTGCTTTTGGTGGTGGACGCGCACAGCGTCAACCCGGATTCGGAGATCCTGCAGCCGTACATGGACGCCATCCCGGACGAGGCCGGCGGCGACGCCGAGAAGGCCGCGATGGCCAGCTTCATCTACACCGTGGGCGAGGTCGGTTCCGTCGGCGGCATCACCCACGCTCAGCTCATCGGCGCCAACGAGGATCTCACCGCCGCGCAGATCCTGGCCACCCCGGACGGCGGGCCCGGGGAGCAGCGCACCCTCGCCGTCGCCCACGGCGTGCGCGACGTGATCGGCCAGGTGGAAGACGCCACCGCGGTAGACGTGGGGCTGACCGGCCTGACCGCGGTGCAGATGGACATCACCGAGGAGCTCGCCGAGGCCATGCCGCTGTACCTGTCCATCGTGGTGGGCCTGGCCATCGTGCTGCTCATGGTGGTGTTCCGCTCCCTCCTCGTGCCCCTGGTGGCCGGGCTCGGCTTCTTGCTCTCTGTCGGCGCCGCGTTCGGCGTGACCGTCCTGGTCTTCCAGGAGGGTCTATTCGGCTTGGTCAACACCCCGGGCCCGATCCTGTCGTTCTTGCCCATCTTCATGATTGGCGTGACCTTCGGCCTGGCCATGGACTACCAGGTCTTCCTGGTCACGCGCATTCGTGAGGCGTATCTGCAACGTGGAAACGTCGATAAGCTTCGCGCCGTCCACGAATCCACCGTCGAAGGCTTCGCGCAGGGCGCTCGCGTGGTCACCGCAGCCGCGATCATCATGATCGCCGTGTTCATCGCCTTCCTTGACCAGCCGCTGCCGTTCATTCAAATCTTCGGCTTCGCCCTCGGCATCGCCGTGCTTTTCGATGCCTTCTTTATCCGAATGGCCCTCGTCCCCGCCACCATGTACATCCTGGGCCGCTCCACCTGGTGGATGCCCAAGTGGCTCGACCGCCTCCTGCCCGAAGTGGACGTCGAGGGCACCGAACTAGAAAAGGAACACGCATGACCGACGTGACGTTTGAGGCCCACACCCAACTCGAGCCCGCGCCGGGCCGCCACGGCCGCACCGGCGTGATCCACACCCCGCACGGCGACATACAAACCCCGGCGTTCATCCCCGTGGCCACGAAGGCGACGGTAAAGACACTCACACCTGAGCAGATCCGCCAAACCGGCGCGCAGGCGATCTTGTCCAACGCGTACCACCTCTACCTGCAGCCCGGCCCCGACATCGTGGACGAGGCCGGCGGCGTGGCCGCGTTTGAAAACTGGCACGGGCCCACGTACACCGACTCCGGCGGCTTCCAGGTGATGAGCCTTGGCGTCGGGTTTAAGAAGGTCCTGGCCATGGACGTGGCTGGGCTGACCGATTCCGACATCCGCGCCGCGAACAAGGACCGCATGGCGCGCGTGGACGACGACGGCGTGGACTTCAAATCCGTCATCGACGGCTCGTCGCACCGCTTCACGCCTGAGGTGTCCATGCAGATTCAGCACCAGCTCGGCGCCGACATCATGTTCGCCTTCGACGAGCTGACCACGCTCGTGGACACCCGCGCCTACCAGGAGCATTCCGTCGAGCGCACGCGCCGCTGGGCCCGCAGGTGCCTGCTCGAGCATGATCGCTTAACGACGGCACGTTCCGACAAACCTCTCCAATCCCTCTGGGGCGTCGTCCAGGGGGCCCAATACGAGGATCTGCGCCGATCCGCCGTGCGGGGCCTGATGGACCTGGACAAGGAGGCGCGCGCCGAGGGCCGCCGCGGCTTTGGCGGCTTCGGCATCGGCGGCGCGTTGGAGAAAGAGAACCTGGGCACCATCGTCGGCTGGGTCACCGACGAGCTGCCCGTTGACATGCCGCGCCACCTTTTGGGCATCTCCGAACCGGACGACATCTTCACCGCGGTGGAGGCCGGTGCCGATACCTTCGACTGCGTGGCGCCGACCCGCCTGGGCCGCCGCGGCGGGGTATACACCCTGGACGGGCGCCTGAACCTCGCCGGCGCCCGGTTCAAGCGCGACTTCGCCGGGGTGGACGAGGAGTTCGGCGGCTACGTCTCCGAGAACTACTCCCGCGCCTACATCCACCACCTGCTCAAAGCCAAGGAGTTTTTGGCCGGCACGCTGTGCACCATGCACAACCTGGAGTTCATGATCCGGCTCGTGGACAACATCCGCGCCGCCATCGACGCCGGCGACTACGAGGCCTACCGCGACGAGTTCCTCGGCCGCTACTACGCGGGGAAGTAGGTGTCACTGTCGCAGCTCCCACAAACCCTGCGCAAGGGACCCGGAGTATGCGCAAAATCCGCGCATACTCTGGCTCCTCTCCTCAGGGTTTGCGGGCGGGCGGTGGCGGGGGCAAGAGCACGCACCCTTACGCCGCCGCGCGCTCCTCAGCCCGGCGCACCGCGGCGATGGTCGGGTACGTCACCGGCAGGAGCACCACCTCCATGGCGGTCTTCCACAGGAAGCCGACCACCACGTAGTTCATAAACGCGCCGAAAGAATCGATGCCGATGACGCTGGCGGCGATGGAGCAAAACAGCAGCGTGTCCGCGAATTCGCCCACGATGGTGGAGCCGATCAGGCGCGCCCAGAGCCGCTGCGCGCCGAAGCGGTCCTTCATCTTCTGCAGTACCCACGCGTTGAGCAGTTGCCCCACCACGTAGCCGGTCAGCGAGGCCACCACGATCCGCGGCAGGAGGCCGAGGACGGCGGCGAAGGTGTCGTCCATGTCGTAAAACTCGGCGGCCGGCAGCCAGATCGCTATATAGAAGGACAGGACCGCAACGACGGCGATGGCGAAGCCGGTGAACACGGCGCGCCTAGCCGCGCGAAACCCGTAGACCTCGGCGATCACGTCGCCGATGACATACGAGATGGGGAAGAGGAAGAACGCGCCGTCGGTGATCAGCGGCCCGAGGGCCACGCCTTTTTGGGCGGTGATGTTGGAGATCAAAAACACTGCGCAGAACAGGGCGAGCAGGTAGGGGTACGGGGAGCGGGAAACGCGGGGTGACATGCGTTTTATCATGGCACACATGTCTGATTTTCAAGCTCCCGCCGGCCGCTACGCGCCGAGCCCCAGCGGTGATCTGCACTTCGGCAACCTCCGCACCGCGGTGCTGGCGTGGTTGTTCGCGCGCCAGACGGGCCGCAACTTCTACCTGCGTGTGGAGGATATTGATTCGGAGCGCTCGTCCGCGGAGTCCGCGCAGCGCCAGATCGAGGACTTGGAAGCGCTGGGGCTGGACTTCGACCCGCCGGTGATCTACCAGCACGATCGCGGCGACGCGTACGCGGAGGCGCTGTCCCGCCTGGACACCTACGAGTGTTACTGCACCCGCCGCGACATCCGCGAGGCGGCCTCCGCGCCCCACGCCCAGCCCGGTATGTACCCGGGCACCTGCCGCGATCTTTCAGAAGAGCAGCGTGCTTTACGACGCTCCGAGCTCCACGCCGAAGGCCGCCTCCCGGCCATCAGGCTGCGGACGCACGTGCGCGAATGGACGGTGCACGACATCTACCAGGGCGAATACACAGGTCCGGTGGACGATGTGATCCTGAAGCGCGGCGGGCGCATTGACCAGGCGCAGGCGGGGGACTGGGCGTACAACCTGGCCGTGGTGGTCGACGACGGCTACCAGGGCGTGGACCAGGTGGTGCGCGGAGACGATCTGCTGTTCTCGGCGCCGGCGCAGGCGTACCTCGCCGACCGCTTAGGGCTCACAATCCCCTCGTATGTTCATGTTCCGCTCGTGGTGGGGCCGGAGGGACGTCGATTAGCAAAGCGCGATGGGGCGGTGACCCTGCGGGAGATGCTGCGCGAAAACAGTGCGGAAGAAGTGGTGGCGCACATCGCGGAATCGCTCGGCTGCGCGGGCGTTTCGAGCGTCCAGAAGTTACGAGAGGTTTTTGATCCGGCGCAGCTGCCGCACCAGCCGTGGTCGTGGGCGGGATAGGCTACTGCCCGAAGCCCTCGCCTTTGCGCCATGTCAGGGCCGCGCCGGGGGAGACCGGCGAGGCCGGGTCCAGGATGTTGTGCACGCGGAGCCACTGCGCGTCCACCTGCTCGGGCGTGATGTCCACAACCGTGTAACCGTGCGTGTCCAGCGCCACGTGGTGCAGGCTGGGGTTCGCCGCGCGCAGGTAGCCGCACGCCGCGCCGAAGATGGGGTGGCCGGCGCGGATCTTCGTCGACTCCGCCACGTTCGGCGCGGTGATGGACGAGCAGACGATCTCGCAGCCGATCTCCTCGCCGCCGTGAATGATGGTGTGCGCCCACTCCGAGTGGATGTCGCCGGTGAGGAAAATCGGGTTCTTGCCCAGGCGGCCCAGGGCGTTGATCAGGCGGCGGCGCTCGAAGTCGTAGCCGTCCCACTGGTCGCCGTTGAGCGGCATGTCGTTGAGCTCGGGCAGCGGCGCCTGCGCTGGCACGATGTTCGCGCTGAGCGACTTAGCGACGGGACGCGTGGCCGCGTGGTTGAACGCCGCGCCGATGTGCAGCGGGGAGAACATCACCGAGTTGCCCAGCGCGTTCCACGTCGCGGTGGAGCGCTCGAGGGTGTCGATGAGCCAGTCGTACTGCTCGGAACCGAGCATGGTGCGCGCATCGCCGGTCTGGCGGGCGCCGCCGCGCCAGAACTCCTTGTCGCGGTAGGTGCGCAGGTCCATGATGGTCAGCTCCACCAGGTCGCCGAAACGCAGGGAGCGGTAGATGTGGCCCTCGTCGGAGGTTTCGGTCAGGCGCACCGGCATCCATTCGTAGTAGGCGCGCATGGCGGCGTCGCGGCGGGTGTGGAAGTCGCCCTCGTCCGCGTTGTGGTTGTCGGCGCCGTCGCGCCAATTGTTGTTGGCGATTTCGTGGTCGTCCCACACCACCACCCACGGCAGGGCGGCGTGGGCGTCGCGCAGGTGCGGGTCGGTGCGGTAGCGGCCGTAGCGGGTGCGGTAGTCCGCCAGGGCGACAATCTCGTGGGCGGGCTCATGCAGGCGCACGGGCCCGTAGCCGGCGTATTCGTACTGGGCGTATTCGTAGATGT
>ERZ1031337.105-NODE-105-length-13620-cov-16.939108_pt1 | contig 13620 bp, 6 predicted proteins | sample MGYA00518209_ERZ1031337 | MGnify/ENA primary metagenome ERZ1031337 (study PRJEB33718, sample SAMN03159846) | human skin metagenome | collected 2014-02-25 | study: EMG produced TPA metagenomics assembly of the PRJNA266117 data set (Human skin bacterial metagenome...
TCATTGTTGTTGGATCGGGTTTCTTCGGCCTCACCGTGGCCGAGCAAGCGGCGAGCGAGCTGGGCAAACGCGTGCTGGTGGTGGAAAAGCGCAGCCACATCGGCGGCAACGCATACAGCGAAAACGAGCCGGAAACGGGGATTGAGGTGCACAAGTACGGCGCCCACCTGTTCCACACCTCCAACGAGCGGGTGTGGGAATACGTCAACCGGTTTACAGACTTCACGGATTACCAGCACCGCGTCTTCGCGATGCACGACGGCACCGCCTACCAGTTCCCCATGGGGCTCGGCCTGATCAACCAGTTCTTCGGCCGCTACTACTCGCCGGAAGAGGCGAAAAAGCTCATCGAGGAGCAGCGCGAAGGCCTGGACCCCGCGGCCGCGACGAACCTGGAGGAGCGCGGCATCGCACTCATTGGCAAGCCGCTCTACGACGCGTTTGTGAAGCACTACACCGCCAAGCAGTGGCAAACCGACCCCACAGACCTGCCGCCGGAGATCATCTCGCGCCTGCCGGTGCGCTACACCTTCAACAACCGCTACTTCAACGACACCTACGAGGGCCTGCCCGTCGACGGCTACGCCGCCTGGCTGGAGAAGATGGCGGAGCATGAGCTTATCGACGTCCGCACGGACACCGACTGGTTCGCCGTCGCTGACGAGATCCGTGCGGAATCCCCGGACGCACCCGTGGTCTACACCGGGCCGCTGGACCAGTACTTCGACTACGCCGAGGGCCGCCTGGGCTGGCGCACCCTCGACTTCGAGCAGGAAGTCCTCGAGGTCGGCGACTTCCAGGGCACCCCGGTGATGAACTACAACGACGCCGACGTGCCGTACACCCGCATCCACGAGTTCCGCCACTTCCACCCGGAGCGCTCCGAGTACCCGTCCGATAAGACGGTGATTGTGAAGGAGTACTCCCGCTTCGCGGAGGACGACGACGAGGTCTACTACCCGATCAACACCCCGGAGGACCGCGAGAAGCTCGAAGCGTATCGACGCCTCGCGGCAGAAGAATCCGAGCAGAACAACGTCCTATTCGGCGGCCGGTTGGGCACCTACCAGTACCTGGACATGCACATGGCGATCGCGGCGGCGCTGACCCTGTTTGACAACCAGCTGCGCCCGTTTTTCGAAAACGGCGAGCCTTTGAGCCAGCCGCGCGGCCATTAAGTAGCTCACTGCCACCCCGCTTGCACTAATCTGGCGCGCGTGGCGCGTGAACGTAATCAATTCCGTATGAGCCGCCAGGGCATGAACGCGTTTCTTGCCCTGCCAGCGGCTCCTGTTTTGATGGTCCTGATCGGCTCGCTAGGCACGCAGGCCGCTGCCGTTTTGCTAAGAGACCTGCTCGAGCCTATTGGCGCGCCGGGTGTGTCCGGCCTGCGCATGGCGGCCGCGGCCGTCATCATGGTGCGTTCCGTCCGAAGCTGAGCGGCATGACCCGCGCCCGGGTGATCAACATCGCGGTCTACGGCGTGACCATGGGCATGATGAGCGTGATGATTTATGCGGCTATCGCCCGCCTGCCCTTAGGCGTTGCCGTCACCATCGATTTCCTTGGGCCTTGCGTTGTGTTCCTGGGGCTGAAGATGTGGCGCTCCCGCTTGTGGGCCATCGCCGCGTTCATGGGCGTGGCGCTGATTGCGAATCCATCGAATGATCTGGATCCGGTCGGTGTTGGCTTTGCTGTGGTCGGCGCCTGTTTCTTCGCTGGCTACACGGTTTTCGCGGAGCGTATGGGTAGCACTGAAAACGGCAGCATGTCGGCCCTTGCCTTGTCTGTGGTTGTTGCCGCGCTGATCCTTGCTCCTTTCTCAGTTCGGGCAGTTCCGCTTATCGGCGCCCCCGTGTGGGTCACCATCGTCATCTCCGGGTTCATCGGTGCGGTGATTCCGTATGTGATGGACATGATTGCGGCGGGGATTGTCTCGGCGGCGGTCATCGGCGCAGATCCTCTCCACGATCCAGACGTTGCGAACTTGGGCAGGTAGAAAGTGGGTGCATCGTCTGGGGTGATACTTAACCCTTCATCGAGACAGAACATCAAAAGCCCCCTCTCACATGACGCTGTTCTTACGGGAAGCTCGGAGGGGGTTTCTGTTGTACGCAGTACAAGTGATATTGAGGAGACATTGTCAACTCAGGGGGACAGGACTACTGATCGACGTCGGCTCCGCCCACGCCTTGAACCCTGATGCAACTGCTGGTCGTAATCACGCTGTCTCTCCCCCAGTTGCACGGACCAGTTCACTGAGGAGCTTGATTGCGTCTTCGCGGCGTAGCTCTTCGTGGTACCGCTGGTTGGAGTAGGAGCGGAGGCACTGGTAGCAAGACGTGTCAATGCCGCAACTGCATTGCTGCACTCTCTTCAGTGCTGCTGCGGCTACTTCTGGCATGTGTTCGAAAATCTTCTGGCTGATTCCGGCACCGCCGGGGACGGTGTCGTAGAGGACCATGGTTGGTCGGTCTTGCCATATCGCGATGGTGCCGTTGAGGTCGTCTCTGTTGATCTCGAGGAGTTCGGAGGATGCTTCGATGAGGGCGTAGAGTGCACTTCGCCATGGTTCGAAGTCGTGGTCGCGGCATGAGGGGATAGATATTGTCGCGATATCCGTCTGGAAGAAGTGTCCGAGCGTTTTCACTTCTAGCCGTCCGGTGCAGTGGCGCCCGTTCCGCGGGTTGGTGTGTTGCTTGGGGTACTTGGCTTCGTTGGTGGCGTAGCCGCAGCGTTCGCAGATTTTGAAGCCGCGCTTTTGGGGTCCCTGCTCCATGATGCCCATCTCGGTGCGCTTCCATGATGCGGTTTCCGCATGGGCATCATGCGCTGCGGAGGGGTAGGTCCTGGTGGCGTTTACGTCTCCGAAGTCTCGGACGAACTCGACGCGGTTCCACCGACTGGATGGTGGGACCATTCTGGCCCGGCGCGTTGCCCGTTGCGCGATGAACCCAAAAATGGGGTGCGTCATTTGGCGGTCGCTTCGAATTGGCAGTGGGGCGTCGCAACGGGAGCATACGGTGCCATCTGCGAGTGGGGTGGTTGAGGTTTCGATGTGTTCACAGTGCGGGCACTGCACCCAGTGATAGCTGGGTACGGCTCGTTCCGGGATGGTTCGTAATCCTCCGGAGGTCCATTCGTAACCGCCGGCGATCACGCTTGAGCCGGGGGCGTAGTCGCTGATAGCGAGTTGCAGGTCGCGAGACAAATTGAGCTGTTGGCCACTGTTGCTGAATGTGGTTTGGAGCTCAACGGTGTCTACCGGGAACCCGTACTTTGGCAGGAGGTTGACGCGGGGGAGGTACGTGAGCAAGTTCTGGCTGACCAGTGTGTTGATGCTGTAGTCCACGGCTTTGGCGCCGTCGAAGTTGCGCTCGGCGCTCATCGCATCGCGGGCTTGCACCAGGGTGCTGTGGTCGTGTTTGAAGCCGTCGTACTCTTTCTTCCACAAGTCGAGGTAGGGCTGGATCCAGCCTTTCGATTCGATGCGGAGGGCATCGTGCACGGCAGCCGGGAAGATTCTTCGATTAGCAGCGGTGATCTCGCTGGGGAGGTCTGCGAGGTAATCCTCGAGGTGCGTGAGCCCTTCGGGCACGAGGTCGGTGCCGAGGAAGAAGTCGCCGATGGTGTTCCATTCGCGTCCGCGCTCAGCCTGGTCCCGGAGGAACGCCGCGAAGGCTACTGAGTACATGTGGCGCTCATCGATGCGAATGTTCTCGGTGGTGATGAACGGTGCTGGCATTTCTCCGTCGATCATGGTGAGTGGATCGGTGAAGATGGAGAAGTCGTGCGAGGCGCGCCGGGCGTATGTGAGCACGAACGCGGCGGAGCCGGCCCGGCGCCCTGCGCGTCCAGCGCGTTGGACGTAGTTAGCGGTGCGCGGTGGGACGTTTCGGAGGATCACGGCCTGCAGATCGCCGACGTCGACGCCGAGCTCGAAGGTGGTGGAACAGCTCAACACGTTGAGGGCGCCCTTGATGAAGTCTTGTTGGATTGCGGCGGCAACCTCCGAGGTCCACTGCGCAGTGTGTTCTTTTGCTCGAAGCGGGATGAGCGCCATGTTTTCCGCGAGGTCGCGGTAGTGGTGGCTCAGGAAGACGTCGCTACTGGTGTTGAGGGGACGGAGCGTTCCATCGCAGGAACCGTTGGTGCACAGGTTGAGTACGTTAAACGGGGTGACGGTACGGCAGGTATCGCATTCGTACCAGTCTGAGTCCTGGGCGTGCAGAATTTCTAGCTGTTGGGGAACAACGGCGTACCCGGCTGCCTTTACGCTCGGGCGGTCAATGATGCTGGCTGCCTGCAGGCCCTCGAATGCAAAGCGCAACAAGGTTTCGGCGCGCTCTCCGGTGCTATCTGACTCGCCGATTTTGGCAAGGAACTTCCGGACGTACTGCTCACGGCGGTTCGTCCGTCCGGTTGCGGGGAGCCAGGAGTAGACACGGTTAGTTGGGTCGCCTCCACCTTCGAGGCGGAATGAGTACTGGCCGTGAGTTGGCGAGAGCCGGTCGTCGTCAAGGTCGACTTTGTCGGAAGCGATAAGGGCGCCGCGGTGTCGCATTTCGGTGACCAGGACGTTCAATAGTGCGGTTGCGCTGGCGTGTGCCTCATGAGCTGGGAGGTGTTCGCTGAGCAGCGTGGTTACCTGGTCAAGCAGCGGCATAGTTTGGAGCGTTTCGTCCCTGACTTGGATTTTTGCAAGGGCGAGGCCTTCGAGCGAGAGACGTCGTGCGACGGAGGTTAGGTCGGCGAACAGCGCCGTGTGGATGGTTTGTTGCTGCCCGGTTGCGTTCAGCCCTTGTTCGAAAACAGAGTGCTCACGTGCGATTTGCCACGCCTTTGCCGTGATCTGTTCGAGTGAGGCAGGCGCACCGGCTGTAGCTCGGAGGGCTTCCACAAACATGCGACGTTCGAGAAGACGCTCGTAAGTGTTCTCCAGGTACGGTGCGGCAAATGCCGCAGCTTGTCGGGAGTCGGAGAACGTGAGTAGTTTGCGTCCTCCGCCGATCAGTGCACGGGTTTCGACATCTCGTGATTCCGGCAAAAGTTGGAACAGCGATGTGGTGAGCACTGCGGGTGCGGCGTTGTTGTCAGTGAGCAGGCGCCGGATCTGCCCCTCGCGGGAGCCTCCGCAGACAATACAGGTAAGGGAGCGATCGTTGGGAAGCAGACGGATCGGTGCGAGGTCACTACTGTGGCATGTAGTGTTTCTGCAGGCTGTAGCGTCGCTGTGGTTGATGGTTCCGCACGCCATGCATAGTCTGTGCAGTTTGCTTACTTCTGCGTGTGTGTCTGTTGCCTGTGAGGGTTGGAGTACTTGGTCGTCGTCGTCTGAAAGGGCGATGTCGCTGTCTGGGGTGAGTACCGCCCAATAGAGGGAGCGTGAGTCGTGGCTGGATGCAGTTGGTTGGAGGGTTCCGTCAACTTGTTCTGCTCGGATGTGTACTGCTCCGCATGTGATACAGCTGCCGATCTCGTAGACGGGCCGTCCGTCCTCTGTCTGAAGGTGCCGCTGGATTTGGACCTGCGGAACCAGCCCGGGTGCATAGGAGAGAAACGCGCCTTCGGTTGCACGGATAAACATGTGGTAGCGCGCAGAGAGCACAGGGGTTCCCTGTGGCTGGGATTGCGTGATTGATCCTGCTAACAGCACAATGTTGTGCACGCGGTGCATTGCCTGACGCAGTTCGAGATCTGGCCCGAGCTCGCGGGCGAGGTCTTCGAGGGGTTGGCTTCCTTGGGTCAGCAGTTCTCGTAGTTTTACTACGTGCTGTTCTCGTTGTAGGGCTTCGTATTCGTTGGTGGCTGTCGCTTCGGCCTGGTTGTACACGGCGGTGCGGCATTCGCCGGTGTCGTAGGGGGCGTCGAGAAGCTCGGGGGTAAGTGACCAGGTGGCCTCGGTGGGGTGGGTGACTTTGGTGGCGTAGATGACGTTTTCGGGTTTGAACGGCGCCCCGAAGAGTTCGGTGCCGAACTCGGTGACGCGCTCGTCTCCGCCTTCGAGCGATGCTGAGGTGGCGATGCACTGCAGCGGCGTGTCACGTGAGACGCGGTCGCGTACGCGGCGCAGCAGCATGGCAACTTCACTTCCTTGGGCGCCGGCGTAGACGTGCGCTTCGTCGATCACGATAAACTGCCAGTTGTTGGCGTGTGCGCCGTCGAAAAGGGCGGTATCGCGTGGTCGCAGGAGCAGGTACTCGAGCATGGCGTAGTTCGTCAACAGGATGTGCGGTGGGGTTTCCTGCATTTCTTCACGCGAGAGGAGCTCATTTGGGATGGGATCGGCGTCGTGGCCTTCTACGACTTTGTAGTAGTCGAGCGCATCCTTTCGCGTCGTTTTGGTGTCGCCTGTGTAGCGCCCGAACGTGATGTCTGGGGTATCTGCAAGAAGCGAGCGGAGCCTCTTGACCTGGTCATTCGCGAGTGCGTTCATGGGGTAGAGTAGCAGCGCACGCACGCCAGGACCGAGCTCGCCGGCGTCTCTCTGGCGAAGGAGCTCGCTGATGATGGGCAGCAGAAAACTCTCGGTTTTACCGGAGCCAGTACCGGTGGAGACGATGATGTTGCTGCCGGCTTGCGCTTTGCGCAGCGCGTGCTCCTGGTGCTCGTACAGGGGACGCTCGAGGTCAAAGCTGCCTGAGAGGTCTCGGAATCCGGGTGCGAGGACGCCTTCGTCGATGAGCTGGTTGGCCGTCTTGCCCGGGGCGTACGCCGGTGTCAGCTCGAGGATAGGGCCTTTCGCCAGGGAGGCGTCGTTGCGTAAGGTTTCAGCGAATGCCGCTGCGATGTCTGGTTGCCGCATGCGCAACAGGGTTCGCAGGTAGCGGTAGTAGTCATCTTTGATGGAGGAGGCGGCTTCCACTGGGTCGATGTTGTGCTGTGAGGTGGCGTTCGCCTCGTGCACCATTGCTTCTCGACGCTCCCCTTCGGCGTTACCCGGCGTCGATGCGGGCGGGAAAACTTGGTCAAAGATGCTGCTCATAGTGATAGGTCCTTGTTGGTGAGGGAGAGCGTGACTGCCTCCGCGTAGACGAGGTCGAAAATGAAGAGTTTTGGTGCGTGGAGCGCTAGTTCGGCAAGGGTGTCGAGATGTTCAGTCAGGAACGGGATAGGTCTGATCAGTTCGTGCGCGGTCATGCGGAGTAGCAACATGGACACTAACGACACATAAGGGACTTTTGACCACAAGTCGTTGCTTCGCGCACCGTTCGTGTTCAAAGTGGTGATTGCGGGGTAGAGCTCAGGGCTGGCTTTATTGCCGATGAGGTATTCCACCCCCTGGAGCTCCTTGAAGAGTGTGGCAATGTCCGAGACCCTGTCCAGTGGCGCATGTGCACGGATGAGCTCGGCATGGGCAATCATGCGCGCAGCAACGTCCAGCACCGCGTGGTCGAGCGCAACTACGTTGAGTAACTCATCGAGGCGTGCTAACCGTTCCGCAGGAATGACTGGGAGTTGTTGTAGTTCCCGATTGGTGTCTTGGAAGATCTGGGAGGGGTTTCCTTGCCGATAGAGCAGGTTGAAGGCCACTTTGCCGGTGTCTTTTAGGAAAGCCTGTGAGGCCTCTATTTCTTGTAGTGTTTCCGGGGTGGCGGTGCGTTCATGGAGGGTGCATAGGTCGTTCATTTCCTGGAGCACCGCGATCCATGGAGCCGGGTGGAATGGGCCGCTGGTTTCTGGTGAGGCGAAACTGTCATATATCAGCCTGGTGGCGAGCAGCATTGCAACCTGTTCATTCTGAGACAGCGATGTCGCGTCGAGCACCTCTAGTGAGGCGCGTGGGTCGTGGCGAAGGTGGAGCTGTGTGGCCTCATTGAAGTCCAACATCGAATCACTGTGTGTGTTGATGACGTGGTGGAATTTCCTCCGTGTTTCCCACACCTTCTTAAGCTCACCCGGGAGCAGGGCGTTTTTAGACATTGGCTGGTAGAGCCAGATGTCTGCGTTGTGGGGGCCGACAAAGCTGTTCACGGTCCCATCGTCCACAACGAACGCCTGCCGCGATGGGAACGGGGATGCCCATGTAGATAGGAAGGCCTTTTCTTTCGCGTCGAAGATGAGAGGGCCTTTCCCGAGCAGCGTTTCTGGAAGTTCAGCCGTGTTTCCCTGCACCTTGAGCTCCTGTGCGGGTGCTTCGGGTTCGAACAGGAGCCATGCGCGGAGATCGATTCCCCGTTCAGTCGTTCGTCCTGCTGTCAGTACCGCTTCGGCACCGTTTACTTTCACTTCTTTGAGAAGTTTTGCGCGTGACAGCCGCGCGATGAGAGCGAAGATGTTTGTTCGTTCAACTTCCCCAGGCCGGAATTTGCCACGGCGATTCGAGTTCTGGCGAACGTACGCATCGTATTCGGTCTCCTTGTACCAGCTCACTGCGAGTACGTAGGTCCGGCCACTCTCCAAACCAGCGGTAAGGCTGGTCACGCTTGTTTGCCAGCGGTGTTTCTTATAGCTGGAGCTTAGGCTGATGCTACGGAGAACGCGGTGCGTGCCTGCCTTCATTTCAATAATGTGCGCGCTGACTTCAAAGGCCGGTTCTGGGAAGCGGAGCTCGAATAATCCGGTGGTCTCCAAGTCGTCGATGTTGAACGTGAGCGGCTCGGAGCGCCATACATTTGCCCGGTCTACTGTGGGGATGCGGAATGCCATGGCGGGAGCGTTGACCTGGACGTCAAGGAAGTACGTGTCTGAGGCTGATGCGTTAGAGACCCGGAATGTCTTCGGTGCGCCGTTGTGTGTTGTGCGTTTGTTGGCTGGAGGAAGTCGGAGGCCAGAGTGTGTTGCGTCGTCAAACGTTACAAACGCTGGGCTGAGCGTGCCACCTGAGGAAAAGTTCTTCCCGGGCTTGGGGATGAGGATCCGGTATGGTAGAGACTCTGCTGATTGGTACGTGAGGGAGGCTTTAAGCCCCTCGGCGATGTTGATGGTGTAGGTCTCGTTGAGGCTTCCATTCCGGAAAATGCTGTAGTCGAATACGCCGACCCAAGGGTCGTCGCAGGCGTCGAGTAGCGGAATTGGTGTGCCGTACTCCTCCACTTCGTACTCGTAGACTTCGTAGTCTTCAGAGCTAGGGGTGCCATTGACGCGGTGGGTACATTTGATTGTCCAGGTTGCGCCGTCGTCGGGCAGGGTAATTGATGGGATGGTGTGCAGCACTGGGTGTTGATTCAGCCCAACAACATGCTCGAGTGCAACGGCCGCGAAGTCTGTTTGCGGAGTCCGAACGCGATTCACCGGGATGGTGTGTTGCTTCGACCCGATTAGGAGCTTGAGAGGCTCATTTCGCAGACGAAGATGGCGAATGCGCCACCCGTGCCAGCCATCAACGGGTATGGAAGAGAATTCCGGGTGGTTGCTCGAAAGCTTCGCGCTGCCAGGCATCAGGATGTACGCGGAAGAACCGGTCAACTCTTTCTGATTTCTCCGCAGCTGTCCGCTTTGACGGAGAAACAGAAATGGCCGTTCGGGATCTAATACCTGAGCGATCTTTTTGATGCTGCCACCGCGGAGGTCATAAATGTTCCGAGTTTGCTCGCTGATCGGGACGCGGACTTCCTGGAACCCGAGCGTGGTGTAGTCGCGCGGTTGGGAGATTTCGATGCGTCGGGAGTCAAAAAGGAAGGCGTGCTTGATTTCGTGGGCGTCGACATCTTCCATTGCCGGTACAGCGGGGATAACGAACTCAATCACCCCGTTTTCCAGATCAACGTGAACCGTTGGTACGGCACTCTGTTTAGCAGCCCTCGCAGCAATCGGCTCTTCTTGAGTTGCCAGTTCGCGGCCGGCGAGCAGATCCACAACCGTGGTGAACGCAGGTTCAGGGAGGGAGGCGGTATAGCCCGGCTCGAAAGCGTCTTCCCAACCAGGGGTTGAACGCGAGAACTCTGCGAGTTCGTAGAAGCGCTCAAGAATGTTGATGGCGCGTTCGCCACTGTATTTCAGCAGGTTCTGGAGTGTGAACGGGAGGTCACGCCGAACTGCATGACCGTGCACATACTGCGCAAATTGGTGGGCATCCTCGAACCTCATCCCATCGCGATGGAGCTTTTGAATCAGCTCAACGACGGTCTGCGCATCCTTTGCTGAGATTCCAGCATGCAAATAAATCTTTGCGACGTAATCACGTCCCGGAAAAGAAACGTAATCAAACGGGTCGAGTCGTGCCCTCGTGAGCCAGGAACGCAGCCGATCACGTGTCAGCTGAGGCAGCCAGTGATCTTCACCCAAGTTAAACTTGTGCAGGAAACTGTCCCAGAACGATGCGTCGCCGCTTGTCAACGCGTGGTGGACCAGCGCAGCAAGCACCACCATCGAGTGCCTATCGATGAGCCCCTTCGCCTGTTCTTCAGACCCTTCCGTCGCTTCGGTCAAACGTTTGAAAATCTGGTCGAGCACTTCAAACCCGCGCGTGCCGATATTAAGATCCGCCACAATAAACTGAGGCTCTTCGACTCGAGTGAGGTAGGGCGCCCTGAGGTCACCGATGGCACGAGCGAGAATGTTTGAGACGCTCCGCAGCTGGTCAACCACGGTATCAGTCGTGGGTACAGCGTTGAGAAGCTCGGCTAAGTCTTGTTTTCGGGCTATACGGTTTTCAGGCACGCATAAATATTAGCCACCGCGCCGGACATTCTTGGGGGTCGCTGATCTAGCCCTTCCCCCTGCCTCCTTACAACCTCTTACTATCTTTACTATTTGCTGGCTAGAGGGGAAGAAACGTCTGGCGTGCGCGAGGGAGATTGCGCCGTAAACTGACCCACCGTGGGAACTTTCATAGCACTTATCGGCCTGCTGCTGGCCACCGTCCTTGTAGCCGCGATCGGTGAACGCACCGGCCTGCCGTGGCCGGCGCTTCTGACCGTGGTGGTCGCGCCGGTGATCTTCATCCCCGGCATCGACACCGTCTCCATCGATCCGCACTTGATCTTGCCGATCTTCCTGCCGCCGCTGCTGTGGTCGCTGGCCCGGCGCACGAGCTGGGGGCAGATCGGCTCGCAGCTCAACGTGGTGCTGACCATGTCGATCATCCTGGTGTTCCTCACCATCGCCGCGTTGACTGCCACGGCGATGTGGATGCTTCCGGGGCTCAGCTTGGCCACCGCGATGGTGCTCGCCGCCGCGATTGCCCCGCCGGATCCGGTGGCGGTGGACGCGGTCGCTGGCCCGGCCGGTATCCCGAAGCGCATCACCGGCACGCTGCAGACCGAGGGGCTGTTCAACGACGCCGCCTCCATTGTGACCTTCAACGTCGCGATGGCAGCCGCGGTCGCGCACGGCGAGGTCGACTTCGGTAAGGGCGTGTTGCAGTTCCTCTACGCCGCCATCGCCGCGGTGCTGATCGGCCTGGTTGTGGGCAGGTTGGCCGCTGTCTTCGCCAACTCCGTGCCCGATTCCGTGATCCGCACAGCGTTTACCTGGGTACTCCCGTTCGCCATCTACGCAGGCTGCGAGGCCATCGAAGCCTCCGGCGTCATCGCGATTGTCATCGCCGCGGTGGAGATGTCCTCGCGCTCCACCATGACCGCCGAGGACCGCCTGACCGGACACTTCTTCTGGGAGACGGTGGAGCTGCTGTTTACCGGCGTGGCGTTCGGCCTGATCGGCATGAGCGTGCGCGACGCGCTGGACACCGCGGGCACGCACATCTGGCAGGCGGTGCAGGTGGGCGTTGTGCTGTCCGTCGTCGCGTTCGCGGTGCGCTTCGTGTGGATGTGGGTGCTGTACAAGCTCAACGAGAAAAAGCACCGCACGAGCGTCTCTCCGCTGCGGCTGCAGGAGGTCCTGCTCATGGCGTGGGCAGGCATGCGCGGGCTGGTTACGCTGGCGCTCGTACTGGCAATCCCGGCGTCGGCGACGAGCTACCACCACGAACTCTCAGTCATCGCGCTGACGGTGCTCACTTGCACGATGGTGGTGCCAGGGTTGTTGCTCCCTTGGCTCGTGGACAAGCTTGACCTGCAAAACGGGCCTGGCGCCGACAGGGCGCTCGAGGAGCTGAACCAGCGGGCGTACGCGGCTGCGCGTAGGGCGGTTCGCGAGCACGGCGAGGAGTACCAGCCCGAGGCCTACGCGATGGTGCAGGAGTGGCTGAATTCGTTTGCGGAGAAGCGCTTGCAGGATCCGGAGGGGTCCGAGGAGCGCAAGGAGGCGTTTCTGCGGGCCCGCGCGGGTGCGGTGCAGATGCAAGATGTGGCGTTGCGCGCCGCCAGCCGCGAGCTGCAGCGGGCGCGGCGCGAGCGCCGCTATAACCCGTCCGACGTCGACGCGGTGCTCGCTGACTTGGACCGTCTCATTCTCGCGCGTAACCGCAAGGCGCTCACTGGGCCGAGCAGCTTGTGGGAGCCGAAGTAAGGGGCTTTTGCCTATCGACGAGCCCCCGGCCCGCCCCGTTTTCAAAATGCCAAGCAGAGCGCTTTCAAAATGCCAAGCGAAACCGTTTCGAAATGTAAAATAGGCAGGTCAGGGGCGGGGGTTTATAGCGAAGGGATCCGCCAAATTTTGTTCGCCAATGGTGTCACCCGGACACTCGGTCTGATGTCATGATGAAGTACAAGGGTGCTGTTTTTCGCCTACCGGCGTTTACCTTGGCCAGCAATTAGCGTTTTTGCTGATCGACAAGCCCCCCACTTTTATTAAGTTAGGCAATCCTATATAGTCCGTGCGGTGAGTTTCCGGCCCTTCCTTGCAACAGTCGTTCGCAGCGAGCGCATCGCACCGAATTTTCAACGTGTGACGTTCACTGGTGTCGACGCAATGGGCCCCGCTGTGCCCATCATGGATCTGCGGATCAAGCTCATCATCCCGTCGGCGGCAGGGCTTGTTGATTTGCCGGCCGAGGGGTGGTGGGACCTCTGGCGCGCCATGCCGGAACACACGCGCGGGCATCTCCGCACCTACTCCATTCGCGCCCTCCGGCGCAACGACGGTGACCCGGACGAACTCGATGTGGATTTCGTGCTGCACGGCCACAACGCTGGGCCGGCCTCCGCGTGGGCAGAAAGCGCGCTGCCCGGGCAGGCGCTGTGGATCATCGGGCCGACCCGCGATGACGCGACCGGCGTCGGCATCGAATTCGCTCCCGGCGCTGCCGCGGCTGCTCGACTGTACGGCGATGAAACGGCTCTTCCGGCGATTTCCCGAGTGCTGGAGGACTGGCCCGAAGACCTCGCCGGTTCCGCTGACATTGAGGTGCCGGCGGGCAACAGCCTTCAAATCGATGCGCCTGCCCACGTTGATGTCCGCTGGCACTTCCGCACCGAGCCCGAAGTCGGGCATGGGGACAAGCTCTACGCGCAGCTTAAACAGGACATTGAGCCGTTGTGGGGCCCAGCAGCTCCCACCACCGATGAGCCCGATAACGACGGTGGCCTCCAGCGAGACAATGTCTGGGAAACCCCGACGTATTCGGGAAGCGGGGAAGCCATCAACGGTGGGGCGGGCGCGTCCGGACACACCTACTACTGGATCGCCGGCAAAAACACTTCGGTGAAAGCGATGCGCCGCCTGTTGGTTAAGGAGGCGGGATTGCCGCGCGAGCATGTCTCGTTCATGGGGTATTGGCGGTGACAGGCTATGAGTGCGACTAAACACGCGGGATTTGCCATTGCGCTCGGGATTTCG
>ERZ1031337.109-NODE-109-length-13054-cov-13.825294_pt1 | contig 13054 bp, 11 predicted proteins | sample MGYA00518209_ERZ1031337 | MGnify/ENA primary metagenome ERZ1031337 (study PRJEB33718, sample SAMN03159846) | human skin metagenome | collected 2014-02-25 | study: EMG produced TPA metagenomics assembly of the PRJNA266117 data set (Human skin bacterial metagenome...
TTGTCATCCTGGGCGCCTGGGTGCTGTTTTTCCTGGCCGGCCCCATCGCAGACGCTATCGGCGAGGATGCGGAGCTCATTTTCGGGATACTCTGGATCCTTATCTTCTATGGTCTCGCCTTAGCGACGCTCATTTTCGTTCCCATCTTTGCCGGTCAGGCGATCAGGTCGCTTAGTTCCGACGACCCCGCGCGCAAGAGGCCTGCAGGAATCGCACTTGCTTTGTCAGTATTGTCTCTAGCTCCAATGCTCTTGTACTTCGGGCGCATGTATTTCTAACCCAAGGCAATCAAATCCACAGTCTACTTGGGGAGCTGAGGCATACCGTTCGCACCCTGCTTAACCATGTGCCCAGGTGCACGGTGGAGCTCCGCCTTCTGGTCGTCCGCAGTAGGATCCTGGATGCTCGAACGTTTATTGGTGGTGAGCGCCTTGTACAGCGGGGCGGGGACAGGTTCGTCCAGTGCCAGGTTCATGACCACCACGTCGAGCAACTCATCTTTGTTACCCGGCATGTGGCGCTCTTCAGCATTCGTGACGGCAGCCTGCCCGAGGTAGTAAAACTCCAAGCCGTCTGCGTCTTCTCGCTTCACAAAGAGATGGAGGTCCGCGGATCCATCCAGAATTGGCTGGAGTTCGTTGCTCTTGAGTGCGCGGTTGTTCTTGGAGAACCACTGCATCGTGGATTGGTCGATGAATGTGTCTTCGTACCGGTGGCTCGCCAAGACATCGGCGTCCTTGTGGTACGTGACAAAGATTGGGCAAGTATTGGTGTTTGAGTCCACCGCATACCCGTAAATTGTGGATTCCCTGTTGCGAGGCCAGTTAAGGAGCCGGGCTGCGTCCTTTCGGGTGTACGTCTTTCCCCGGACGAACATGTCGCTTTGGCGGTACTGTCGCCGGTTTACAAGTAGGCCAGTCTCGATGAGGTCATCGACGTGCGAGCGGAAGCTCACCTCTGGGTTTGGGTGCTGGTCATCGTAGGAGAAATATAGCTCCGAAAAACGCTCACCGAGTCGGAACTCATCGTCATGTCGGACCGCGATGGGGTTGCCTCCAAAGCGTTTGGCGGCAGCATCCGTGAACCATTCCAAGTTCAAAACAAGCTCTACCGATCGCATGAGGTCGGAAGAGGAATCAAGTTCCGGAGCGTATCTCTGAATCGTGGTCCTGAACTCGGTATCAGTCAGCGTCCCCTGGGGACCCCGGTGCACGAGCTCGGAAAGAAGGATGAGTTCCTGCGGGCGTTTTCCGTTGAGAAGTTCCGCCGCGATGAGGGAGAGGAATCCGTCTTCCTCTTGGGACGGGGCCGAATTAACTTCCTTCATTTTGTGCAAGAGTGACCAGTAATTTCGCGTGTGCTGGTCGGTCGCGCACAGGACCGACGGATCCATGGATTCGTGATAAAGAAAGTCCACAAGCTTGGGAATGCGGCCGAGCCGATACTTCAGTTCCGCGATCGCCTCACGCTTCGCTTTCACTCCCGTGATGCGCGCCTTTTGCAGAGATTCGATAACTCGTGCCGCGGAAACCCTGTCGAAGCTCACTGTGGAGGCACCGGCTTTAGGGCGGGGGTCGTTGACGTCATCGAGGATCTTAGGTTTACGGCCGGTTTTGTTGCCGGTCAGCGCAATCGCAATGAGGTAGTTGTTCGCGTAGTTTCCGATGAAATCAATGACGCGCAGCGAGTGTTTTTCGGCGGCTTTTCGCAGCCCGCGACCAAGTTGTTGCGTGAAGATAATCGACGACTCGGTGCTGCGGAGCAAGACAATGACATTGACCGAGGGAATGTCGATGCCTTCATTAAAAATGTCAACTGTGAAGATGTAATCGAGTTCGCCATCTTCCAGTTGAGCGACAACGGACTCTCGTTCTTCAATCGTGTCGGCTCCCGAAAGACTCCGCGTTCTCAGCGGACGGCCGTGGACGATCCGAGAGGAGAGAGCTTCCGCAAGAATTCGAGATTCTTCGTTACTACTGCAGAACACAAGGCCCTTCGTGCCCTCTGCGAATGAGTATTTCTGTAGTGCATCGACGATGTGCTCGACGCGATCGTTCGCAACGAGGTCTTTGAGCTTTGACTTGTCTCCGATCGATCCTTGTGCCGATTCGTAATCTGCGATGCCGTAGTAGTCGAAGGGGACGAGCATCCGATTTTCAAGGGCGCCTTCCAGACGGATCTCGTAGGGGACGTTGTATCCGAAGAGCTCAAAGACGTTAAATCCATCCGTGCGCTCTGGGGTAGCTGTCAAACCCAGTGTGAAGTTAGGACGGAAGTGGTTCAAGATCGACTGATACGACTCGGCGCCAGAACGGTGAACTTCATCGACGATGATGAGGCCGAATTGGAGCGGAGAGATCGCCGCCAGGTTCTCTTTCCGTGAAAGGGATTGAACCGTAGCAAACACCAGCTGTTTGTCCAGTTCACGTCGTGCACCCACGAAGAACCCGATTTGTGAGTCGTCGACTTCTAACACTTTTGCGAACTCTTGAGCCGCCTTCTTCAAAATCTGCTCGCGGTGGACGATGAATAGCGTTTTTGCGGGCTTTATCTGTCGGGTAGCCAACGCTGCCAGGATAGTTTTTCCCGTACCGGTTGCAGAAATGATCAACGCGCGTTTCTCGCCGGAGTCGACCACGCTCTGCAACTGCTCGAGTGCTTCGACCTGCATCAGGTTCGGAAGGATCTTTTCGCCCTCCGGTGATACCTCAACAGGTTGAGATTCGGTGAAGACGATTGTGCGCTTGGCCCGCTTCTTTTCGTAATCCTTGATCCAGTCCTCGGTGAGTGGAACTGCTTTGTCGAGGTGCCTCTCCACTCCGCTTTGGAGCTGGGCCGCTATGTTGCCGTTTCGGTGTGAGGAAACTCGGATGTTCCACTCATGGTTTTCCATCAGTGCATATCGCGTGAGATTCGAGCTGCCTACGAGCGCAGTGACGTGGTCACCGTGGTTGAAAATGTAGCCCTTGGCATGGTGGGCGTATTCCGACATGACGTAAACATCGACGTTTTCCAAGGTCAATAGCTCGCGCAGAGCAGCGGGCTCATTGAAGTCTTGGTACGAAGACGTGATGATTGTCCCCTTGCCCTGAAACTCCACGAGCTGTTGTTTGAGTGCGCCGATACCGCCGACAGTCACGAAAGCCACTGAGAAAACGTAGCTATCAGCAAACTCAAGCTCGTTTTTGAGCGCCTCGTACATGGTGTTCGAGTCGCCGTTGGTGATGAGCTCGGGATTCTCCTGCTTGTTAGCAAGGACGGCTTCGTCGATGAAACCGTATTCAAGATCGCGTTGCAGCGAGGAAAGCGAAGACTCCATTACTGCTGCTGCACTCGTTCTACAGTTTCGATGTCAGCCGGTGCCCACTCCAGCTCATGAAGCTCCGACCTCGGGACCCAACGGATCTCTTGATGCTCGGAGAGCTTTGGAGTACCGGAGGAAAGCGTGCAGTAATACGTGGTGAGGTTGATAACTGCTGAGTCCGTTTCGTGCCGGCTCGTCACAATCCGGTCCAAAACTTCAACCTCAACACTGAGCTCCTCGACGAGCTCGCGCTTCAGAGCCTGCTCCGGAGTCTCCCCGGGTTCGATCTTTCCGCCGGGAAACTCCCACAGCCCGCTCATCGATCGGCCCGGCCCCCGTTGTGCGGCGAACACAAGGTCGCCGTCGAGGATCACTGCTCCAACCACATCGATGTTTCTGGCCATGTAGCCATACTAAACGGCAGCCCGGTGGAGCTGCCGTCGATAAGCAAAGGCCCCTAGAACTCGGCGTGGTCGATAACGTCGCGCAGGGCCTTGGCGGAGTGGCGGAACTTTTCCAGCTCGTCGGAGTCGAGGCGCAGCTCGACTACGTTGCGTACGCCGCTGCGGTTAAGGACGGTGGGGGTGCCGATGTAGAGGTCCTCGAGCCCGTACTCGCCTTCGAGTAGCGCGGAGACGGGCAGGACGACGTCCTCGTTGCGCAGGATCGCGCGCGTGATGCGGGCGAGTGCGTTGCCGATGCCGAAGGCGGTGTTGCCCTTGCGCTTGATGATGTCGTAGGCGGCGTCGCGGGTGCGGATGAACATCTCGTCCATCTGGGTGTAGATGTCCGAGTTGGTCTCCGCCTCGGTCTCCAGCATGGCGCGCAGTGGCACACCGCCGACGGAGCCGGAGGAGAACACAGGCAATTCGGTGTCGCCGTGCTCGCCGATGATGTGGGTGTGCACGGCGGACGGGGCGATGTCGAAGTGCACACCCAGGTTGTGGCGCCAGCGGGCGGTGTCCAGCACGGTGCCGGAGCCGATGACCTGGTTGGACGGCAGGCCGGTCTGCTTCCAGGTGATGTAGGACAGCACATCCACGGGGTTGGTGGCCACGACGTAGATGCCGTTGAAGCCGTTGGCCATAACCTCGGAGTTGATGGACTCGAAAATCTTGGCGTTACGGGCGATCAGGTCGATGCGGGTCTCGCCGTCGCGCTGCGCCACGCCCGCGCAGTTGACCACCATGGCGGCGTCGCGGCAGTCCTCGTAGGTGCCCACCGTGACGTCCATGTGGTGGCCCGAGAACGGGATGGCGTGGTTGAGGTCCTCGACCTGGGCCCAGACGAGGTCCTCGTTGAGGTCGATGATGGCCAGGTGGTCCGCCAGGCCCTGGTTGACAATTGCGTATGCGAAGGCAGTGCCGACAGCGCCGGCGCCGATAAGGACGATCTTGTTGCCATGAGTCACGGTCATGCGACCAAGTTTGTCAGACCATTGGGGATCCTGCGCGGTGGGGTTGTGCGAAAACGGCCTCGGCGGCAGCGTGGCGTGGATACCATTCAGGAAAGAAATCCCAAGAACTGAAGGGGAGCGACATGCTGTCTGTGACTGATCTCAGAGGCCGCGCGTTGTCAGTGCGCGAACTTCGTAAAGTGCTGCCTCGTGCAGGCTCGGACGTGAACGCGGTGGTGTCGCAGGTGACTCCCATCGTGGACGCGGTGCGTCAAGACGGCGCGCAGGCGGCGCTGGAATACGGCGAGCGTTTCGATGGCGTGCGCCCGGCTTCCGTCCGTGTGCCCGCGGAGGTGCTAGGGGAGGCCGTGGACGGACTGGACGCGGACGTGCGCGCGGCGCTCGAGACCTCAATCGCGCGCATCCGTGCTGTACACGCGGACCAGAAACCCGCGGAGCACACCACCGAGCTCGCACCGGGCGCGACTGTGACGGAGGTGTTTCGCCCCGTAAAGCGCGTAGGGCTGTACGTCCCGGGCGGGAAGGCCGTGTATCCCTCGAGCGTGCTCATGAACGCGATTCCTGCGCAAGAGGCTGGCGTTGGATCGATGGTGGTGTGCTCGCCGCCGCAGGCTGACTTTGGTGGGTGGCCGCACCCGACAATCCTCGCAGCGTGTGCGCTTTTGGGGATCGAGGAGGTGTGGGCGGTCGGCGGCGCCCAGGCAGTCGCGCTGCTCGCCTTTGGTGATGAGGACCTGGAGCCGGTGGACATGGTCACAGGCCCCGGAAACGTTTTCGTCGCCGCGGCGAAACGCGTGGTCAATGGCGTGGTGGGCATCGACGCTGAAGCGGGTCCAAGCGAGATTGCGATCATCGCTGACAGCTCGGCCGACCCGGTGTACTTGGCGTACGACCTCATCTCCCAAGCTGAGCACGATGAACAAGCGGCATCGATTCTGATTACCGATTCGCCAGCGCTTGCAGAGGCCGTTAACCGCGAGATCACCGAGCGCTACCAGGTCACGCTCAACGCCGAGCGCGTGCGCGCTGCGCTCGAGGGGCCGCAATCGGGCATCTTGCTTGTCGACGACCTCCGGTCCGCCGTCACCGTCACCAACGCCTACGCCCCCGAACACCTAGAGATCCACACCGCCAACGCCCGCGACGTGGTGGCACAGATTGCGAACGCCGGCGCGATCTTCGTCGGACCGCACACGCCGGTGCCGCTCGGGGATTACTCCGCGGGATCCAACCACGTGCTGCCGACATCCGGAACTGCCCGTTTCGCGGCGGGATTGAGCACCCACACCTTCCTCAAACCCGTCAACGTGGTCGAGTACTCCGCGGACACGCTGGAGGAGGTGGCCGACGCCGTGATCACCCTCGCCGACGCCGAGCGCCTCCCGGCGCACGGTGAGGCCATCAGAGCGAGGAGGGAGGATTACCAGGGTTCGTAATCGTTGTCTCGTCCTGGGAGGGACTTCTCAAAAATCTGCTCGTCGCCGCGGGCTTGTCCGAGAATAAGGAAAAACAGTTGAGCGGCATCCAAGTTGGGGAGCTCTCGGACTACATTCTCCATCGTCTCTGCAACGTCTCCCCAGGGACGCTTGCGTATCTCTTTTGCGAACACCCGCCAGTCGAAAATGTCGCCGTACTGGAGCGTGGCAGCGTAGACCTCATACGGCCAAGACGCGATCGGATCCGACGGCGAGGCCGCTACATTGCGGAACATCGCCTCACTGATCATGTCAGGCATGCTGCGATCTCCTTACACACCAATTCAACCTTTGACCATGAATCCCACCCGGAAACGACGCCCTTGTAGCTACCAAGGGAATCCTTATTGTGACTGTCAGCAGGGTTAGGAGCCGAAAGCATGTAAACCAGCTCCGATAAAACTGAACCGTCGGTGTTGGTGAACTCGCTGTAGAACGAGTCTATGTCTTTCAAAACCTCGCACGCGGTGGAAATTCCGAGTGTTGAACCTACCGCTGCGACATCTAGGTAGTCACGAACCTGATTCCGCTGGACGATCAAGAATGCCTTGGTACGCAGAACCTCAGCAATCGTAGGGATCTGAAGCTGAGAGCCGTTAGGCAGTTCGACTTTCTCTACCTCCAGAGGGGTTTTACGGCGCAAGTTTCGCAAACCAGCCTGATAACCGTCTAGCGATCCCATGATAGTCATCGGCGGACGGGACGCGCGGGGATTTGTCGACCACCCGTCCAAACCCACGACAGCTTCTAGAACTGCATCGTATCGGCTCTGGAGATGCTCAATGACGTGATCGTGGTCGAACGACATGCGGTGGTGGGCATAGAACGCTGCTGCGCTCCCGCCTACGAGTACCGCGTCAGGCGCTACTTCTTGCAGTTTGGCTGCAGATTCATACAGCTTTCGCATGTCGTTCATGCTTTGAGGATAGTTTCAGTGTTGTCGCAGCTCAACCACCCGTCCGTGCGTAAGAAGACCCAGCGCTGGGAGGGCAGCGCTGGGTCTATTCGTTTGCGGGGCTATTTCGCCTCGTACTCGACCTCGTCTTCCGCAATCGCCTGCGGGCGTCCGGTGACGAAGTAGAGGATCGTCATCAGGATCAGGAACGCGACGCCGGCGATCAGTGCGGTGTGGAACTCCTCCATCCACACCATCGTGCCGAAGGTGAACAGGATAAACGCGACGGAGAACCACTGCCCGTACGGCCAGAGCGGCACCGGGAACTTCAGGTTTTGCTCTTCGGCGGGGGTGATGTTGCGTCGAGAAGCAATGTGCGCAAGCAGGATCATCAGCCACACGAAGATGGTGGCGAAGGTGGCCAGCGCTGCGACGGTTTCAAAGATGTCGGGGTAACGCTGGTTCAGGAAGACACCGACGATGAGGGCGATGATCAGCATGACCACCGTCATCACGGGCACATCGCGGTAGGTCTTCGCCATCGCCCGCGGCGCCAGCTTCTCCTTGGCCAAACCCGCAAGCACGCGGCCAGTGCCGAATAGGTCAGCGTTGATGGCGGACAGCGACGCACTCAGCACCACAACATTGAGCAGTGCTGCCGCCCAGCTGACACCAAGCGTGTCGAAGATCTGGACGAAGGGGGAGTCCTCGCCGTCGATGGTGCGCCACGGGTTGATCATCAAAATGATCAGAATGGACAGCACGTAGAAAATCAGGATGCGCGCCGGGACGGTGTTCACCGCCTTGGGGATGGAACGGTCCGGGTTCTCGGCTTCGGTGCCAGCGACGCCGATGATTTCGGTGCCGCCGAACGCGAACAGCACCAGGATGAAGGACGCCGCCATGCCGGAAATGCCGTTAGCGAAGAAGCCGCCGTCGCTCCAGAGGTTGCTCACACCCATCGTTTCGGGCTGCGAACCGAGGTTAAATGCGAGGATGGCGGCACCGCCCACAATCATGGCCACCACCGCGCCGACCTTGATCAGCGTGAGCAGGAACTCCAGTTCACCGAAGAGCCGGACCGCAGCCAGGTTCGCTGCGCTAATGATCAAGAGCGTGACCGTAATCCAAACCCACGCGGGTGTTGTCGGGAACCAGAACTTCATATAGATCGTGATGGCGGTTAGGTCCGCCAGACACACGATCATCATCTCGAAGGCGAACATCCAGCCGGTGATGTAGCCGCCCCAGCCGCCCAGGTACTTGCGGCAGTACACGGCGAACGAGCCGCGCACCGGGTTGCGCACGCTCATCTCGCCGAGCGCACGGAGCATGAAGTACACCACCGCGCCGCCAAGCAGGTACACCAGCAGCACGGACGGGCCCGCCGCCTGGATGGCGCCGGCGGAGCCGTAGAACAGGCCGGTGCCGATGGCGGAACCGAGCGCGATGAAGTGGATGTGGCGTGCGTTCAGACCGGAGCGTTTCGGTTTGGGCTTCGAGGTGTTCTCTGATGGGGCAGTCATAGTAGACATCACTGTGCTCTTTCGGGAAGCAATGCGCGAATCGGAGGCGCGGGGAATGGGATTCAGGTGTGCCCGAAGCTGGGGCGGCGTCTCCCCAGTTTGGCCGTCGACAGGCGAGTGCAACCGTGCACCTCGCGGATGGATCCGGGGGCGCGGCGCGAACGACATAAGCCTTTGAGTGGTGCCCGTGCTAACGAGAAACCCCCTGCGCTTTGAGCAGCAGAGGCTGTTAGCGCAGGGGGCTGGAGTCGGCCGACACCGCGCTACAGATGATGATGCAGGCGGGCCGGCTGGGTATTCAGCATCGCAGAACGCTCGGCCGTAGCCGAGGTTGCAAATGCGGTGCTGTTGATCATGCGGATGACCGTAGCACGGTGGGTGGTGCCTTCGCAGCGGATTGTGGAAACTATTTGCCACAATGCGCTAAGCACTACGCGAACACGCCGAATGCCCAGGACCCGAGAACGAGCAGGACCGAGAACGCCCAGCACACCGGGAACGCGAGGCGAATGTACTTGCCCATTTCGCCACGGGCGAGACCGAGCGCAAGCCACAGCGCGGGGGAGAACGGGCTGACGAAGGTGCCGATGACGTTGCCCACGATCATCGCGGACGCGGCGCCCATGCCGGATACACCGAACGCCTCGGCGGTCTGCTGCACGATCGGAAGGACAGAGAAGTAGTAGGCATCGGTGGAGGTCGCCAGGTCCAGCGGCACACCTAAAAGGCCGACGATGATGTGGATGTACGGGCCGACAGCCTCCGGCAGAACAGCGATGAGCGACAGCGCGATCTGTTCCAACATGCCGGTGCCGTCGAGAATGCCCAGGAACATCGCTGCGGCGAGAATGACGCCGGCCATGGACAACGCGGTCGGCGCGTGGCGGCGCAGCGCGTCGCTCTGGTCCTCGAGCTGGGCAAAGTTGATCACCAGCAGCAGCGCAGTGCCGACAAGAAACGCCGGTGCTGGAGATGCGAGGCCGGACACGAGGACGCCGATCAGCGCGATAGTGATCAGCGCGTTCGCCCACGCCGCCCAGGAGCCGCTGCGCTGCGTGAACTCCAGCTTGGCGCGTTCCTCCTGCTGACGGTTAGAAAAGTCCTCCGCGACGGCGTTGACGTCGACTTTCTCATCAGCTGGGCCTGCAGCGGTGGCCCGGCGGCCTTCCACCACGCCGAAAATGGCGGCGACGATGAATACGAGCACAATGGCGACGCCCTGAACCGGAAGCAGGTGGGCCCAGATCTCGTTCGGTGACGGGCCGATGACTGAGCTGGCACGGCCAACAGGGCCGCCCCACGGCAGCATGTTCATCACGGATGCGGACAGCGCAACGATAGTCAGCAGCACGTAACGCGACATTCGCATCGCCTCGTACAGCGGGAGCAGTGCGGGGATGGTGAGCAGAAAGGTCGTGGAGCCGGAGCCGTCCAGGTGGGCGACGATGGCGATGGCAGCCGTGCCCAGGGTCACCAGCAGCGGCGTGCCACGAGTGGCTTTGATCAGCGCCTTGATCACGGGCTCAAACAACCCGACGTCGGAGAGAATGCCGAAATAGATGATGGCGAAGATGAACATCACCACCACGTTCATCACCCGGTCTAACCCATCCATGTAGAAATCCGAGATCTCGGCAACGCCAGCGCCGGTGAGTATGGCACCGACGATGGGGATGAGCGTCATCGCGACGATTGGGTGGGTCTTGCCTTTCAGCAACAGCTCGACGGTGACCGCGATGATGGCCAGGCCGAGCAATGTCAGCGCGAGGGGAGAAGTCATAGGGGAATCCTAAATCACAGACTTCTCTGTTCTGTGTTTCAGGCCATGCTTAGGGTTGCTGCTCCACGTCCTTCTCCGGGAACAACAGCGCTAACGTTGCGGCGCCGGCACCTTCGCGCTCACAGATCGGATCGCCCACACCTCCCGGGGCGGAATCTGGGAACGTGAACCCGACGGTGCAGTTCCAGCCCTCGGGGGAGGACCAGTCGGCGGTTTCAGCGCCTGCGTCGAGGAAGTCGATGTACGGCTTCGCTGCCTCCATCACCCCGACGCAGTCGGTGTCCGGGGCCACCGCAATACCCACGAGGGCGCCTTCTTTGCCTTCCTGCGAGTAGGGGAAACTGCCACAAACGGTGCCTTCCGGGGCAGCGGAGTCTTTCGCCTCCTGCTCCTTGTGCAGCGTATTCCCACCTTCCGTGAGCAGATCCTGGTACGGGCTTTCAATCGTCGTCTCGCCTCTGCTCACGGTGGCGGTGTGAGCTCCGCGCACAAGGAGCATCGTCTCGTCGTCGGGGCGACCGATGGTGAAGCCGTTGAGGGTGACCTTCTGGCCGGTCTTCAACTCGGCGGCGTCTGCGACGTATTTGTCTTCCGGGGCTTTGTCTTCCTCGGCGTGGAAGCCAACCGCGGGGTTGTAGTTCAAAAACGAGTGGGGCAGCGCGATGCCGGGGGTGCGCTTTTCTGGAGGGATGCTCTCCGGGTCTACCTCGCCAGCGTCGCAGGTGAAGCCGAACAGCGTGTTATCGGTCATCTCGGCAGAGGTAGACTCCGCTTTTTCAGTGGGGACGTTGCAGGTTCCAATCCCGGGAAACGCCACTTGAAAGACCATAGGGGAAGCGGTGAAACCGTCGGCTGGGGCCTCTTCGAGCGTGTCCAGGTCTGCGGCGGTGAAGTGCTTCTTAAACGGGCTCTTGTTCTGCTTCGGTGTGTTCTCGGTGGCGCCAGTTTCGGCGGATTCGGGGGCTGCCGTTTCGGCAGCATCCGGTGAAGCGACCTCCGCAGCGTCCTCCGAAGAGATGCAGGACGTGAGGGCGAGCGCAGACGCAGCGAAGGCGGCGACGACGGAAAAGGCAGTACGGCGGTTGTGCGTGTGGGTCATGTCGGCTGCTCCTTCGCGTCTACTGTCCGGCGCCACGCGGCGGCAGGTCGATCACCACGGCGCCACCGGAGCCCTGGCGGTAGCAGTTCGGGAATGTGCCGGCGCCAAATTCCTGGTGGGGCAAGGGGAAAAACGAGATGTCGCAGCGCCAGCCATCGGGGGAGTTCCAGGCCACGGGCGAGTGCTCGTCGCCAAGCGTTGCGCGGTCTTGCCGGAAGTACTGCGAGATCGCCGCAAGCGCCGCGTTGCAGTCGGTGTTGTTGGTCAGCGCCACCGGAACCGACACGCCGCCGTTGGGCAGGGGCTTGAACCCGCACAAGAACCCTTCGGGCGCCGCGTTGTAGTCGTAGCGGTCCGGGGTGCGGCCGCGGATGATGGTGTTGGGGCGCTGCTGGCCGTAGCGTTGGAAGCTGACGATCGGGCTGAAGCTGAACACGGCTCCGGCGACGATCGCCGCGGCGTGCGCTCCGCGCTCGACCACCGCCACGTCGTGCTCTGGACGGCCGACGGTGAAGCCGCCGATGGTCACCTTTTGGCCTGGAAGGAGCTCCGTGTGGGTGTCGCCGAACTGCAGCGACCGTTTCGGGTTGTCCACGAACCCGACGATGGGGTCGTACTCCAGGGTGAAATGGCCGCCGTCGCCGTAGGCGGCGTCGATGCCGAACGGGAACGGCGCGTCCGCGGCGGGGATCACGCAGCCGTTGCTGCCCGTGCCAGGCAGCGCGATGACGAACAGCTTGTTGTGCAGGAACAGCTCTGCGGGGACTGCCTGCAGGGCGTCGATGTCGATGTCGTGGGCCTTGCGTGCTGCGGAGTTGGGGTCCATCGTCGGGGCTCCTTCGAGGTGTGGGGCAGGGGGTGGCGTCGATAGGCAATGTGACCTGCAGCACGGACTCTACGGGAGGGTGTGTGACTTCGCTCGCCGGGAAACCGCAAGAATACTTACCGGGGCGCACAATGGCGTACGCTGAGCAAACGATGAGCATTTCCGAAAACGCCACCGGCGGCGAGAATGGGCCGGACATGAATGAGTCGGAAAATCAGAACAACCCGCAGGATGTCGCGGCCGAGATCGTTGAGGCCGTAGTAGAGGACACCAGGGATGCGGGGGTTTCTGAGGAGACCGGCGCCACGGATACCGTGGCCATTGAAAATGAAGATGATGTGCTGAAGCTTAACGACGAGCCTTCGGCCGAACCCGCCGCCGAGCCTAAGAAGCCCGAGAATGGCTTCGAAACCCTTGGCCTGCCCGACCAGGTCATCGAGGCAGTCAAGCGCGTCGGCTTTGAGCAGCCGTCGCCGATCCAGGCGCAGACCATCCCGTTGCTTATGCAGGGCCGCGACGTGGTCGGGCTCGCACAGACAGGCACCGGCAAGACCGCGGCGTTCGCGCTGCCGGTGCTGTCCCAGATTGACCCGGACAAGCGCTACCCGCAGGCGCTCGTGCTCGCGCCGACGCGTGAGCTGGCGCTGCAGGTGTCCGACTCCTTCCAGTCGTTCGCAGACCACATCGACGGCGTGAGCATCCTGCCGATCTACGGCGGCCAGGCCTACGGCA
>ERZ1031337.110-NODE-110-length-12985-cov-18.655916_pt1 | contig 12985 bp, 11 predicted proteins | sample MGYA00518209_ERZ1031337 | MGnify/ENA primary metagenome ERZ1031337 (study PRJEB33718, sample SAMN03159846) | human skin metagenome | collected 2014-02-25 | study: EMG produced TPA metagenomics assembly of the PRJNA266117 data set (Human skin bacterial metagenome...
GCACGTCCCGCCCATCTTAAGGGGTGAGATGTACTTTTGGTAACCGCGAATCAGCCTCACCAGCAGTTTCGCCGCAGGCCCCTTCGTGGCGGGAATTTCGCCGCCGGCGAAGTTGAAGTAGGCCATTATCGTTTCTTTTGCGCTTTGTCCAGCGCTTTTTCAAGATCGCGCGCGAGCTCGTCGCTAGTTGCGGCGGCGGCGGGCGGCAGGGCGCGGATCACAACATCGCAGGAGCGCCCAAGCCTATCGACGAGCTCCCGCTGCACGACCACGTTCCGCAACTTCCGCGACACGGCGTGACGCGTCACCGCGTTGCCCACCTGCTTGGACACCACCAGGCCAAAGCGTGGCCCTCCCTGGATGACTACGTCGTCGCGCTGGTACACATGCACCATTAACGTGCGAGACCCCGCGCGCACACCCTTCCTCATCGCAGTTTTGAAGTCTGCGGAGGAAGAAAGCTTGTGCGGGCGGGGTAACACGCGCGGGTTGAAACTATGCCGTCAGCTTTGCGCGGCCCTTCTTGCGGCGCGCGGAAACGATGGCGCGGCCGGCGCGGGTCTGCATGCGGGCACGGAAGCCGTGCTTGCGTGCGCGGCGACGGTTGTTCGGCTGGAAAGTCCGCTTAGACACGGTGGACTCCTTGTGCGGTCATGAACAGCCGACGGCTCGTCAAAGCCTCCCGGGGAAGTGGCCGTTCCAAATGTGAAACGTTGCGTTGAGATTGCGGTTCGGCTCCGAAACTGGAGCGCAGTTCGCGTGCAGCGCCTTCGCCAGCTCGCCTTGGTCAAGCGGCCCGGTGCCCGGCGGGGGCGGTGCTCTCAGATGTACGCCGGTGCAACCGACGTAAAGACGGGGTTAAGACTACGCGAATTTGTGCGCCCCGGCCAAATCAACACGCACACTATTTTCCAGGGGCGATCGGGTACCCCCGTAATTACAACGGTGTGTTTTTTCGCAGGTGGCGCGGGAAATCCTCCCCGCACCCTGCGAGAGGGCTGGGAGTATGTGGACAGCTGTTCGACGCGACAAGTTATCCACAAAAACCCCTCCGGGCGAAGTTTCGACAGCCCGAGGTCGGAGCGGGTAACAATGAAGCAATCACCACAATCGCACAGCCTGGGGATGCACAGGTCTGTGGATAACTGTGAAGTTTCGGTTGAGACTTTCGCCCAAGACTTGTTGTTTGAGCAGGTCACGGCGGCGCACAACCTCGCACGCAGTTATCCACAGGGCGTGCAGACCTTGTGGACAAACCGCGCTGCTAAAGTATCCACACCTGTGGATAACTCTGTGGAACAGCAGGTGGCGGCGCGCCGAGCGGGCGAGCAGAGTTGTGGATTGCAAATGTAGACAGGAACAGACTGGAGACGACGTTGGCGGACCAACACCTCGAGGACCTGTGGCGCGGCGTCGTCGACGAGCTGCTGCGCCTCTCGGAGCAGGCCACCTCGTCCGTACCCACGCTTACCCCCCAACAGCGCGCCTACCTGCGGCTGATGAAGCCGGTCGTGCTTGTAGACGGCTACGCGCTCCTCTCCGCACCCCACCAAGCCGCGAAGAATGTCATTGAGGAGTCGCTGTCTCCCCACATCACGGCACTGCTGTCGTCCCACACCGGCCAGCCCTACGCCCTGGCCGTCTCCGTCGCCGCGCCCGAGCCGGAACCCGAACCAGAGCCTGAACCCGTTCAGCCGCCAGCGCCCTCGCCGGAGCCGACCTGGCAGCCCACCCAATCCCACGTCGAGGCGCCGGCGGCGGGGGAGCAGATTCCCATGGGCCTGGACGAATTGGCGCAGATGCATGCTGCCCAGGTGGCGGGGCGTCGTCGAGAAGCAACTGCGCACCCAACCGTGGACCCAGTGGACCGCCGCATCCCTCGCGAAAAGCCCGCGCACGACCCTGACCGCGAAGCCAGCCTGAACCCGAAGTACACCTTCGAAAACTTCGTCATCGGCTCGTCCAACCGCTTCGCCAACGGCGCCGCCGTCGCCGTCGCCGAAAACCCCGCGAAGGCCTACAACCCCTTGTTCATCTGGGGCGGCTCCGGCCTGGGCAAAACCCACCTCCTGCACGCCGCCGGCAACTACGCGCGCGTGCTGCAGCCGGGACTGCGCATCAAATACGTCTCCTCCGAGGAATTCACCAACGACTACATCAACTCCGTGCGCGACGACCGCCAGGAATCCTTCAAGCGGCGCTACCGCAACCTGGACATCCTCATGGTCGACGACATCCAGTTCCTCGAGGGCAAGGAAGGCACCCAGGAAGAGTTCTTCCACACCTTCAACGCTCTGCACCAGGCAAACAAGCAGATCATCCTGTCCTCCGACCGGCCGCCGAAGGAGCTGACCACACTCGAGGACCGGTTAAGGACACGCTTCATCAGCGGCCTGATCACCGACGTGCAGCCGCCGGACCTGGAAACCCGCATCGCCATCCTGATGAAGAAGGCGGCCGCCGACGGCACCCAGGTCGACCACTCCGTGCTAGAGCTCATTGCCTCCCAGTTCGAATCCTCCATCCGCGAGCTCGAGGGCGCGCTGATCCGCGTGTCGGCCTACTCATCGCTGATCAACGAGCCGATCACCATGGAAGTCGCCCAGGTCGCACTGCGCGACATCCTTCCCGACGAAGGCGACGTCAACATCACCGCCGACGCCATCAAGGACGCCGCCGCGGAGTACTTCCAGGTCTCCCTGGACCAGCTCGTCGGCGCCGGAAAGACCAGGCAGGTCGCCCACGCGCGCCAGATCGCCATGTATCTGTGCCGCGAACTGACCGAACTGTCCCTGCCCAAAATCGGCGACGAGTTCGGCGGCAAGGACCACACCACCGTCATGTACGCGGACCGCAAGATCCGCAAGGAAATGACGGAAAACCGCGGCACCTACGACGAGATCCAGGAGCTCACGCAGGTGATCAAGAACCGCGCCCGCATGCACGCGCGGTAGTTCACGCTGGTTCGCGCTAGACCCTGGGAAGCAGACCCTGGGATAGCGCGATTTTTGGCTGATCCCAGGGTCTGGCTCCCAGGGTCTGCGTGGTGGCGGCGCGCCCCGCCACGACCGCCTTCTCCTCCCCAAATCACTTCTGTACCACTCTCCACAGACCTATCCACACCTGTGTAATTACACCGTTGTAGTTTTGCCAAGTAGATCACAGTGTAACCGGCGTCACACACTCGATGGTTGGGGACAGCGTGTGCATAACCGGTGGATGAACGCGCTTCCGCTTGTGTAATTTCAACGAGCCCGGAAAACTATCCACAGGGGACCCGACTTATCCACAAGTTATCCACAACCTAAATCACAAAGGCGACACGCCGTGCGACCGGCACAAAACCGGCCCAATCCACAGATTCCCCAGGACCTACTGTTGTTCCCCTCTTTACTTCTTGTAATTCAATCTGGAGAAAGAGAGGGTGTGCAATCTTCGGCCCGGCCCTGACATTCGGCGGTGAACCGGAGGTGAAGCGTCGATAGGCAGAGTGCGCGCGGGTGAATCACAAATGTAGAGTGGTGTCCGATCTGGCTCTGCCCGAAATGCCAAAAATGCCAAAGGAGACTGCGCAGTCATGGACAACAATGTGTCGTTTCGCGTCCATAAGGATGAGCTCGCGGACGCTGCGGCGTGGGTCGCGCGCAGCCTGCCCACCAAGTCGACGCAGCCAGTGCTGCGCGCGGTTGTGATTACAGCCGACGACAACGGCCTGGAGTTCGCGGGCTTCGACTACGAGGTCTCCACCCGCGTGCGCATCGGCGCCGAGGTCAACGACCCGGGCCGCGTGGCGGTAGCCGGCAAGCTGCTCGCGGACATCGTGGGCACCATGCCTAACGACGCCATCGAGGTCTCCACCGATTCCAAGGTGATGACGCTGAAGGCGCGTTCCTCCCGCTTCGAATTACCGCTGATTGCGCTGGACGATTACCCGCAGCTGCCGCACCTGCCGGAGGTCACGGGCCGAATCTCTCCGGCGGCGCTCACGGGCGCGGTGACCCAGGTGGCCTCCGCCGCCGGCCGCGACGACACGCTGCCGATGCTCACCGGCATCCACATGGAAATCGACGGCGAGAATGTCACCCTCACGGCCACGGACCGCTTCCGCCTGGCGCAGCGCCACCTGACCTGGGAGCCGACCAGCCCGGACGTCAAGGCGGACTTGCTCGTCCCGGCGAAGACGCTGCTGGACAACGCGCGCACGCTGGACACGTCCATCGACGACCCGGTGGAGCTCGCCGCGGGCACTGCCGACAACATCGGCGGCGACGGCCTCTTCGGCTTGCACACCGGCAACCGCGAAACCACTACCCGCATGCTGGACGCGGATTTCCCCAACGTTGCGCCGCTGCTGCCGAAGACACACACGGCGATCGCGTCGGTGGAGGTCGCGCCGCTTCTGGAGTCCATCCGCCGCGTGAGCCTGGTCGCTGACCGCAACGCGCAGTTGCGCATGCACTTCAAAGAGGGCGAGCTGACGCTGTTTTCCTCCGGCGCGGATTCCGGCGCCGCCCAGGAGACCCTCCAGGCCGCGTTCACCGGGGTGGATGAGCTGCTCATCGCGTTCAACGCGGGCTATCTTCGCGACGGCCTGTCGGTCATCGGCACCGACCGCGTCGTGTTCGGCTTCACGGAGGCCTCCCGCCCGGCGATCATGATCCCGCAGCCGGAGGAGCTGCCGGAGCGCGGCGAGGACGGCACGTTCCCGACCCCGGACACGCACTTCACTTACCTGCTCATGCCGGTTCGCCTGCCGGGCTAGCCCATGCACGTCCGCGAGCTTGATCTGCGTGATTTCCGCTCGTGGCCCGAGCTGAATCTCAAGCTTGAGCCGGGCGTGACGGTTTTCGCGGGACGCAACGGCCACGGCAAAACCAACATCGTCGAGGCGGTCCATTACTCGTCGAAGCTGTCGAGCCATCGCGTATCTGCGGATGCTCCGCTCATCCACGCCAACGCCGAGAACGCCCGCGTGTCCGCCACCACCGTCAACGACGGTCGCGCACTAACCACGCACCTGCTGATCAAGGCGCACGGGGCGAACCAGGCCCAGATCAACCGCACCCGGTTGAAATCCGCCCGCGAGCTCCTCGGCGTGCTGCGTGTTGTGATGTTCTCCCCGGAGGACCTGCGCCTGATCACCGGCGAGCCGGCAGAACGCCGAAAGTTCTTAGACGACCTCGCAGCACTGAGAACTCCGCGCCTCGGCGGCGCCCGCGCGGACTACGAGAAGGTGCTGCGCCAGCGAAACGCCCTGCTGAAGAGCTCGAACATGGCGCTGCGCCGCGGCTACCAGGACGAAGACGGCGCCAGCGCGCTTTCCACACTGGACGTGTGGGACGGTCAGCTCGCGGCGCTCGGCGCGCAGGTGGTGGCGGGGCGGCTCAACCTCGTCGACGAGCTGGCCGAGCGCATCACCGAGGCCTACCAGTCCGTCGCGCCCGAGTCGCGCCCTGCGTCGGTGGCGTACAGCTCCACCCTCGACCGGGCCGTGACTGAGCTCAACGGCGGGCCCTCGCGCGACCCGGCCGTGTTTGAGGCCGCGATGCTCGCTGAGCTGGGGCGTCGCCGCAAGGACGAGATCGACCGCGGCGCCACCCTCGTCGGCCCGCACCGCGACGACCTCGCGCTCATGCTCGGCGACCAGCCCGCGAAGGGCTACGCCTCCCACGGCGAAACCTGGTCCTACGCGCTCGCGCTCCACCTCGCCGAATACCAGCTTCTGGCCAGCGAGGGCACCGACCCGGTGCTGATCCTCGACGACGTCTTCGCCGAGCTCGACGCCAAGCGCCGCGAGCGCCTCGTCCACGTTGCCGCCGACGCGGAGCAGGTCCTGGTCACTGCCGCCGTCGGCGACGACCTGCCGGGCAACCTCGACGACGCCGTCGCCGCGCGATTCGCCGTGACCATGCAAGACGGGGTGAGCGCCATTGAGCGATCTGATTAAGCGCAGCTTCGACACGGTCCGCGCCACCGCACGCAAACGCGGCCGCCCCCTGCCCGACCTCTCCCGCCAGGGCACCAGCACCATCCCCAGGCGCAACAAGCCATCGCTTCACGACGGACCAAAGGCGGGCATCACGGTGCCAGGCTTAGATGTGCCGGAGGAACGTCGCAAAGCAAATGTGCGAGGCATCCCCACGGGCCTGGACGGGCGCGCATTGCCGCGCAGCTACAAAGTTTCCTCTTTCTCCAACCTGCTGGGCACCGAAATCCGCAAACGCGACTGGACCGAGAAGATGGCGCACGGCTGGGTCATGGGGCACTGGGCCGAGCTGGTCGGCGAGAAGATCGGCCAACACACGCACGTGGAGATGATCAAGGGCGACGAAGTGCACGTCAGCTGCGATTCCACTGCCTGGGCGACGCAGATGAAGTACATGCAGCGCGAAGTGCTCGCGGCAATCGCGGCAAAGGTCGGGCCGGACGTGGTGACCAAGCTGCACGTCTACGGGCCGAAGACGAAGAGCTGGCGGTATGGCCCGCTGCACGTGAAAGGCCGCGGCCCGCGCGACACGTACGGGTAAGGGCCAAGCGAAAAACGCGCGTGAAACGCCCTCTCGCGCGTTGGACACCTCCCCGTTATGGCCCCCTCACCGTGTAATATGGGACAGGTTCAACGGGCCTGAATTACACATTCGGCCCACATTCACGCATGGAGGAGCTTCCCGAAAGTGGCAGAGCAGCAACCCCATTACGACGCGTCATCGATCACCATCCTCGAAGGCCTCGAGGCGGTGCGCAAGCGCCCGGGCATGTACATCGGCTCGACCGGTGTGCGCGGCCTGCACCACCTGGTGTGGGAGGTCGTGGACAACTCGGTCGATGAGGCGATGGCGGGCTACGCCGACCGCGTCGACGTCACCCTGCTGGAGGACGGCGGCGTCGAGGTCGTGGACAACGGCCGTGGTATCCCGGTGGAGATGCACCCGACCGGCGCCCCGACGGTGCAGGTGGTTATGACCCAGCTGCACGCCGGCGGCAAGTTCGACTCGGAGTCATACGCGGTCTCCGGCGGCCTGCACGGCGTGGGCATTTCCGTGGTCAACGCGCTTTCCACCCGCGTTGAGGCGGACATCAAGCGTGACGGCAAGCACTGGTACCAGCGCTTCAACATGGCCGTGCCGGACGAGCTGGAGGAGGGCGGCAACGCCCGCGGAACCGGCACCACCATCCGTTTCTGGCCGGACGCGGAGATCTTCGAGACCGTCGATTTCAACTACGACACCATCTCGCGCCGCCTGCAGGAAATGGCCTTTTTGAACAAGGGCCTGACCATCACGCTGACGGACCAGCGCGTCACGGACGAAGAGCTTGAGCTCGAGGCCATCGCCGAGGAGGGCGACACCGCAGCGGCCATCGACGGCGACTCGTTCGACGACAACACCGAGACTGTGGACGCCTCCGAGGTCGACCAGGACGGCGACGGCGACACGGTGGAGCCGGGCGACGAAGTCGCGCCCGACGTGAAGAAGAAGCGCGAGAAGAAGGTCACCTTCTACTACCCGGACGGCTTGGTCGACTACGTCAAGCACCTGAACAAGTCCAAGACGGCCATCCATCCGACCATCATCGGCTTCGACCAGAAGGGCGACGGCCTGGAAGCCGAGGTGGCGATGCAGTGGAACGGCTCCTTCAAGGAGTCCGTGCACACGTTCGCCAACACGATTAACACGCACGAGGGCGGCACCCACGAGGAGGGCTTCCGCGCCGCGTTGACGTCGTTGATGAACCGCTACGCGCGCGACCACAAGCTGCTCAAGGACAAGGAGCCCAACCTTACTGGCGACGACTGCCGCGAGGGCCTCGCCGCCGTCGTCTCCGTGCGCGTGGCCGACCCGCAGTTTGAGGGCCAGACTAAGACCAAGCTGGGCAACACCGAGGTCAAGGGCTTTGTCCAGCGCGCGGTGAACGAGAACATCTCTGACTGGTTCGACGCCAATCCAGCCGAGGCCAAGGTCATCGTGAACAAGGCGGTGTCTTCCTCCCAGGCCCGCCAGGCGGCCCGCAAGGCCCGCGACCTGGTGCGCCGCAAGTCCGCCACCGACCTGGGCGGCCTGCCCGGCAAGCTCGCGGACTGCCGCTCCAAGGACCCGCAGAAGTCCGAGCTTTTCATCGTGGAGGGCGACTCTGCAGGCGGCTCTGCCAAAGGCGGCCGCGACTCCATGTACCAGGCCATCCTGCCGCTGCGCGGCAAGATCCTGAACGTGGAGAAGGCCCGCATGGACCGCGTGCTGAAAAACGCCGAGGTCCAGGCCATCATCACCGCGCTGGGCACGGGCATCAACGACGAGTTCGACATCGCCAAGCTGCGCTACCACAAGATCGTGCTGATGGCCGACGCCGACGTGGACGGCCAGCACATCGCCACCCTGCTTTTGACCCTGCTGTTCCGCTTTATGCCGGAGCTGGTGGAAAACGGCCACGTCTTCTTGGCCAACCCGCCGCTGTACAAGCTGAAGTGGGGCAAGGGCGAGCCGGGCTACGCGTTCTCCGACCGCGAGCGCGACGAGCTGCTGGCGGAAGGCCTGGAGGCCGGCCGCAAGATCAACACCGACGACGGCATCCAGCGCTACAAGGGCCTGGGCGAGATGAACGCCAAGGAGCTGTGGGAGACCACCCTGGATCCGGACACCCGCATCCTGCGCAAGGTGGAGCTCGAGGACGCCCAGCGTGCCGACGAGCTGTTCTCCATCCTCATGGGCGACGACGTTGCGGCCCGCCGCAGCTTCATCACCCGCAAGGCGAAGGATGTGCGCTTCCTGGACGTCTAAGCTTTAGACGCCGTTAAGCAAAACGCTCCACGATTTCGCCGAGCTGCGGCAACGACGGGCCCACGATCTTCGCGGCCTTGCCGCGCAGTGTGGAGTACACCTTCTTGATGGCGCCGGGCATGGAATCCGCCTGCTTGTCGCCTGCGTCGAGCATCGCCTTGACCACCTCGTCCTCGCGGCCGGAGAGGAACTCGCCGAAGCTCTGCTGGCCGCTGGCCTGGTAGGCGGACCAGTGCGGGTTGAGCTCCTCGACGATCTGCGGGAGGAACTTGTTCACGCCCTTGGAAATGGCGTCCGCGTCGGCCTTCTTACCTGCGGCGACAGCCGACTTTAGGGCCATGCCGGTGAGGCCGGACTGGCGGGCGACTGTGTCGTCGACAAGAGTGGTGATCTCGTGGACAACCTGGGGGCGCTTGGCTGCGTCGAGCAGCTGGGAAAGATCAGTCATGCTGGCCAGTTTAACGGGAAAAACGGCCGGTGCGGGACCGGCCGTTTTCGGTTGCAGCTCTTCCACCACAGTACCCAGACCTCACATCAGTCACATGGATCACTGCAACCACAACGGTTCACAACCGTAACACAGGGTGCGTGGCGGAGCTAACGCTGCGGCAGGTACTGATCCGCGTAGGACTGCACAAAGGCGGTGATCTCTTTCGCCGGAATCAGGCGATTGCCTTCCGACGAGCCCGGCACATGCGTCAGATTAAACTGCTCCGCCAGGTTGTCCACCGCCTCGCGGGCCTGCGGCACAAAATCGACGATAAGCTGCACCGCGACCGCCGTCGCCGCAAACGCAATTGCCAAAGAGATCGGAGCCGAGCCCGTGTAGGACCCCTCCAGCGCGCGCTTCTCCGGCGGGTTGATGTCCTTGTCATAGTCCGGGCGGTAGTTCGGCTTGGACGAACCCTTCGAGCTTGTCGAGGACAACTGTGAAATGGCGGTGTCCTGCGCAAAGGCGGGGGAAGGGGCGGCGAGCAGGGCGGCGGCCACCAGCGCCGCAACAGTTTTCTTCATGGGGAACATGTTAGGCGCTCAGGTGGGCCGAAAAGGGAACCGCCGGGTGGTTGCGAGCGTCTAAGACACATGACTCACCTCTACAACGGCATGTCCACCACCGCTGGCGACCTGCTCTACCCGAACCCCGGGCGTCTGTTACCAGGTATGACCAGCGTGAACGGGGAGTTCCAGGTGCCGCGACACGTGCTGCGGCCAGACAGTATTGTCATCCGCGATTCCGTCCGCCACCCTCGCCGGGTGCGTTACCAGGTGCCGGCAAAGTACCGCGCGGTGGCGCACGCGCTCGCACATCGGGGCACAACGCTTACCGGCTTCGGTGCGTTGGCCTTGTACGGGCTGCCGCACCTGGTGGACGCGCACGACACTGTCCTCATCTCACCGACGTGCGGGCGCAAGCAGTGGGGTACCCATTTCACTCCTACGGTGGTGAGGAAACCCCTCCGGCCAGGGGAAACGTGGCATGTGTTGTGTCGCGGGGAACCGATCAGCGTGGCCGCGCCACCTGTTGCCGTGGTGCAGGCGCTCAAGCTCATCCGAACTCAGCAATGTTTGTGGCCCGTGCACGGGTCCGAGGATGAAGAGGTGTTTGTGCGCGCGGTCCAGCTCGTCGACGCCAGCCGCCGCTTTCTCGGGCTCACCCCCGAGGAGATCTCAGAGGTAGGCCACAACCGACTGGCCGTCCGTTGGCTTGCGTCGGTGCTGAAGTCTTCAAGCGTGCTCGCGGATTCGCCGAAAGAAACCGAGATGCGGTTGTTGGCTGCAAAGGTGGCCGCGGAGTTTGGGCTCCGATTGGAGGAACAGGTGGAATTCTTCGAGGACGGACGGCCGCTCACGCGTGCTGATCTGGGATTTCCCGAAGCCCAGGTCGCGTTGTTCTACGACGGCATCCACCACGAGGAGAAGAAGCAGCGCATCTACGACAACACCGTCGACCGCGCGCTCGCTGTCCAGCAGTGGACCGCATTGCGCTACACGCAAGGCACGCTTGGATTGCTGATTGGTCAGTTGCGGGCCATTCTCACCCAGCGCGGTTTTGTACGAATCAACAACCAAAATTCTTGACCTGGGGTTTTAGGGCCGAAACCTTTGAAAAATGTTGATTCGTACAAAGCGGTTGCTTATCGACGAGCATCCGCCCACCTCCGATACACCTCCGCCACGACAGCAGCGAACCCCTCGTTGGAGTCCGACAGCGGCGAAAGCGCCACCACGGCCTCAGAAAGGGCCGTGGCGGCAGCGTCCACGGAGTCGAACACGGCCACGCCGTGGAGCCGGGCGCCGGGCACCGCGGCGCAGGCGGCCAGGGCAGCGAACGAGCGGACCTGGCAGCCGTGGAAGGAGCAGTACTCGTCCGCGATGGCCAGGAGCTGCTCGGGGGAAAAGCCCCTCATCCGCGCGCCTGCCGGATGCGGGATTCCATTCCGGAATAGGACGGGATGAGGGAGCGGGCGAGGTCGGTGACGTGGGCGTCGTCAAGCAATCGCGATGCTGCCGTGACAACTGCACGGCGCGCCGCCTCCTGCTTTGAGCACCCCCACGCTGAAGCCAATAACACGAGCGCCTTGTCCTCGTCTGCGGTCAACCGAAGCGTCATAGCCATACCACTGTGATACCACGCGGCTAGCGTGAAAAGCCGCAGAAGCCCGCTAAACTCAATCACATGGCTGATGACACCACTGGCGGCTTGGACCGCATTCAACCAATCGACATCAACGAGGAGATGCAGACCAGCTACATCGATTACGCCATGAGCGTGATCGTGGGTCGCGCGCTCCCCGAGGTGCGCGACGGCATGAAGCCGGTGCACCGCCGCGTGATCTACGCAATGTACGACGCGGGTTTCCGCCCCGAGCGCTCCTACGTCAAGAGCGTGAAGGCCGTCGGCGAGACCATGAGTAACTACCACCCGCACGGCGACATCGCCATCTACGACACCCTGGTGCGCATGGCGCAACCGTGGGCCATGCGCTACCCGCTTGTGGACGGCCAGGGCAACTTCGGCTCCCCGGGCAACGACGGCCCGGCCGCCATGCGTTACACGGAGTGCAAGCTCACGCCGATCGCCATGGAGATGGTGCGCGACATCCGCGAAAACTCCGTGGACTTCGCCCCCAACTTCGACTCCAAGACCCAGGAGCCGACCGTCCTGCCGTCCCGTGTGCCGAATCTGCTGATGAACGGCTCCAACGGTATTGCGGTGGGCATGGCCACCAACATCCCGCCGCACAACCTCAACGAGCTGGCGGAGGCCATCTACTGGATCCTGGAAAACCACGACGCCGAGGAGAAGGAGACCCTCGACGCCGTGATGGAGCGCGTGAAGGGGCCGGACTTCCCCACGTCGGGCCTGATCGTGGGCGACCAGGGCATCAAGGACGCCTACACCACCGGCCGCGGCTCCATCCGCATGCGCGGTGTGACCGAGATTGAGGAGATTGGCAACCGCCAGGTCATCACGATCACCGAGCTGCCCTACCAGGTCAACCCGGACAACTTCATCCACAACATCGCCGAGCAGGTCACCGCCGGCAAGATGGTGGGCATCTCCAAGATCGAGGACGAGTCCTCCGACCGCGTGGGCATGCGCATCGTGGTCACGCTCAAGCGCGACGCTGTGCCGCGCGTGGTGCTGAACAACCTGTACAAGCACTCGGCGCTGGAGACGAACTTCTCCGCCAACATGCTCAGCATTGTCGACGGCGTCCCGCGCACCCTGCGCCTGGACCAGATGCTGCGCTTCTACGTCAAGCACCAGATCGAAGTCATCGTCCGCCGCACCCAGTACCGCCTGGACGAGGCCGAAAAGCGCGCCCACATCCTCCGCGGCCTGGTCAAGGCGCTGGACATGCTGGACGAGGTCATCGCCCTGATCCGCCGCTCGCCGACCGTGGACGAGGCCCGCGCCGGGCTGATCGACCTGCTCGACGTGGACGAGATCCAGGCCAACGAGATCCTGGCCATGCAGCTGCGCCGCCTGGCCGCGCTCGAGCGCCAGAAGATCATCGACGACCTGGCCGCGATTGAGAAGCAGATCGCGGACTACAAGGACATCCTGGCCAAGCCGGAGCGTCAGCGCGCGATTGTCGGTGACGAGCTCAAGGAGATCGTCGATAAGTATGGCGATGAGCGCCGCACCCAGATCGTCGCCGCCACCGGCGACGTCACCGAGGAAGACCTCATCGCCCGCGAAAACG
>ERZ1031337.112-NODE-112-length-12792-cov-18.686425_pt1 | contig 12792 bp, 8 predicted proteins | sample MGYA00518209_ERZ1031337 | MGnify/ENA primary metagenome ERZ1031337 (study PRJEB33718, sample SAMN03159846) | human skin metagenome | collected 2014-02-25 | study: EMG produced TPA metagenomics assembly of the PRJNA266117 data set (Human skin bacterial metagenome...
GTAGGCGTCGTAGTCGCCGCGAAGCCCCGCGTACAGGTTGGACCAGTCGTCCTTTGCCGCCAGCTCGTGCGCGACCTGTGTAAACGGGCGCAGCGCCGGGTCCTCATCGAATTGGAACGGGAAGATGTGCTCGCCGGTGAGGTAGAACTCCGCATCGTCCGGGTGTGCGTGCGGGCTGAACCCGTCCAACTCGGCCGATACCCGCTCGGCCGCCCAGTTGGTCGCACCCGGCACCGTCCCGCCGTAGATGCTCTCGTGCACCGCGGCGTACAGCGGGCCTTTGGCAAAGCTGACGCGCTCGCCCACCTCCGCCAGGAAATCGGTGCGCAGGCGCCCGTTTTGGTGGAACGGTGCCTCAAACAACCTGGCCAGCGATTCGAAGCCGCCCTCGCGCCCCAGCTCGATACCTACGGTGCGCAGCCGGCGCGCGCTGAGGCGCTCGCCCGTCGGCAGCAGTTCCTCTTCCGCCTCGAGGTGGCGGCACACCTCGCGCACCATCCGCTCGGCGGCCGGGTATTGCTCGTTGAACTGCAGGTTGCGGTGCTTCAGCTTGGCAAACGTCGCACGGTACACCTCGTCCGCGCCCTTGCTTATCGACGGCACGCCACCGGTAAACAACGCCCTGCCCACACCCTCCGGGTGCGCGGCCAGGTAGTGCATCAGGCAGAACCCGCCGAAGGACTGCCCCAGCACGTCCCACCGTTTCAGCCCCATCTCCTCGCGAAGCGCTTCGGCGTCGGCGACAATCTCGTCGGCGCGCAGCTGCGTGAGCACTTTAGCGTCGATAAGCGAAGGTGTAGCGGCGTCGATGCGGGTGGAGCGGCCGGTGCCGCGCTGGTCCAAGAGCACCACTTGGTAGCCGCGGGACAGCGCGTGGGTGACCCACTCGAAGCGCTGGCGCGGTGCCGGAAAACCGGGCCCGCCCTGCAGGTACAAAAGTGCGGGCGCGTGCGAGTCGCCGATGACGCGGGCGAAGACGGTGAACCCGCCGCGGGTGAATTCGATCTCGCGCATACGGCGATTGTAGGAACCGAGGCGCAGCTCGGAGCGTCATATACCTATGCACGACGGCATGGAAATTGAATTCGACCCGGTGATCCTGCGCGCCGACCAGATGCAACCCAAGCAGTACTACCTGCGCGTGAGCAAGCGACTATTCGTTCACGAACGGTTTGGGCACGACGAGTGGACAACGCAACTGGCCGCGCGACACCACCCGCGCCGGGAACGCTACGACGTCGCCGCAGCCGTGCGCGCGGTGGTGCACGCCTCCGAACGGCCCGGCAGCGTGGTCTGCGGCTTCTCGGCGCTGGCGCTGTACCGACTGCCGTACCTGGTGGAAGGGGCGGACACGACGCTACGGGCGGCCGTCCGGGCGACACTGCCTGCCTCCACCTTCCGACCCGCGGTTGCTCGGCTGCGAGCGCCCCACACCGAAACCTGGACACTCACCCACCGCGGCATGCCTATCCGCACCGCCACGCCGGCCCGGGCAACCATCCAGGCCTTGCAGCAGATTCGCGCCGGCGAACACTCGTGGCAGACGGAGCCAATTCCAGGCGTTGCAGCAGAGGTGGTCCGGGCGGTGCAGCTCGTGGACTGCGTCCGGCGCCACCTGGAGCTGCAGGTCCCGGAGCTGCAGCAGGCCGCCGCGGGCCAACTGAGCAAACGGTGGCTTTCGAAGGTGCTCAACCTCTCCCGCAACACCGCCGATTCGCCGAAAGAAACGGAGCTGCGCCTGCTCTTGCAGCCAGTGGTGGAAAAATACAACCTGACGCTGGTGGAGCAATACCCGCTGGTAGTCGGTGGCAGGGTGGTCACCACCTTCGATTTCGCCATCCCCGAGCTGAAACTGGGGATCATGTACGACGGCAGCCACCACTGGACCTACGAACAGCGGCAATTGGACTCGTCGATCAACCTGACGTCGATAATGCACGGCTGGACAGTGCCGCGGACCGCCTCCAAGAGCATGAGGAAGTGCGTCGAGGTGGTGGAGGCGGTGCTGAAGCAGAAGCTCGGGGTCCGGTGACGGATGTGACATCGGCTTCTTGCGCGACCTGGGGAAAGTGCCAAATGTGACATCCGTCGTTCTGTCACATGTGGCACCGGCCGCCGGCGGGTGGGGGTGGAGGCCGGCGGCGGGTGGGGTAACTACTCCTCGCCGTCAGTGGACAGCGCCGCCACGAACGCTTCCTGCGGCACGGTGACGGAACCGATGTTCTTCATGCGCTTCTTACCGGCCTTCTGCTTCTCCAAAAGCTTGCGCTTGCGGGAGATGTCGCCGCCGTAGCACTTGGACAGCACGTCCTTGCGCAGCGCGCGGATGTTTTCGCGGGCGATGATCTTCGAGCCGATGGCGGCCTGAACCGGCACCTCGAACTGTTGGCGCGGGATGAGCTCTTTGAGCTTTTTGGTCATCTTGTTGCCGTACCACTGCGCGGAGTCCTTGTGCACGATGGCGGAGAAGGCGTCCACAGGCTCGCCCTGGAGCAGGATGTCCACCTTGACCAGGTCCGCGAGCTGCTCGCCGGCCTCCTCGTAGTTGAGCGAGGCGTAGCCCTTGGTGCGGGATTTCAGCATGTCGAAGAAGTCGAAGATGATCTCGCCGAGCGGCATGATGTAGCGCAGCTCCACGCGGTCCTCGGAAAGGTACTCCATGTTCTTCATCTGGCCGCGCTTGGACTGGCACAGCTCCATCGTGGAGCCCACGAACTCCTGGGGCACGATGATGGTCATGTTCACGATCGGCTCGTAGACCTCGGGGATCTTGCCGCTGGGCCAGTCCGAGGGGTTGTGCACGATCTGCTCGGTGCCGTCCTCCGCCACCACGCGGTAGGTCACACTCGGCGCGGTGGAGATGAGGTCCAGGTCGAACTCGCGCTCCAGGCGAGTGCGCGTGATCTCCATGTGCAACAGGCCCAAAAATCCACAACGGAAGCCGAAGCCCAGCGCAACGGAGGTTTCCGGCTCCCAGGTCAAGGAGGCGTCGTTAAGCTGCAGCTTCTCCAAGCTCTCGCGCAGCGCGGGGAAGTCCTCCTGGCTCACCGGGAACAGGCCCGAGTAGACCATCGGCTTGACGTCTTCGAAGCCCTCCAACGGCTCTTCGGCGCCCTTGGAGGCCCAGGTGACCGTGTCGCCGACGCGGGTGTCGCGCACGTCCTTGACGCCGGTGATGAGGTAGCCCACCTCGCCGGGGCCTAAGCCCTTGGTCTTTTTCATGGTGGGCGAGACGACGCCGATTTCGAGGATCTCGAGCGTCTTGCCGGTGTTCATCATCTGCACCTTCTGGTTCGGCTCGAGCTTGCCGTCCATCATGCGGATGTAGGTGACCACGCCGCGGTAGGTGTCGTACACCGAGTCGAAGATCAGGGCACGCGCCGGTGCGTCCGCGTCGGTCGCTGCCGCGCCCGACGGGGAGGAAGGAGAAGGAATCAGATCCACCACGCGGTCCAACAGCTCCGGCACGCCCTCGCCCGTCTTGCCGGAGACGCGCAGCACGTCCTCCGGCTCGCAGCCGATGATGTTGGCGATCTCCAGGGCGTACTTCTCCGGGTCCGCCGCCGGCAGGTCGATCTTGTTCAAAACCGGGATGATCTCGAGGTCGTTGTCGATGGCCATGTACAGGTTGGCCAGGGTTTGCGCCTCGATGCCCTGGGCTGCGTCGACAAGCAAAATTGCGCCCTCGCAGGCGTCCAAGCTGCGGGCGACCTCGTAGGAGAAGTCGACGTGGCCCGGGGTGTCGATCATCTGCAGCACCATCTGCTCGCCGACGTGATCGCCGGTCTTGGGCACCCACGGCAGGCGCACGTTTTGCGCCTTGATGGTAATGCCGCGTTCGCGCTCGATGTCCATGTTGTCGAGGTACTGGTCGCGCATCTCGCGCTCGTCGACGACGTTGGACAGCTGCAAAATGCGGTCTGCCAGCGTGGACTTGCCGTGGTCGATGTGCGCGATGATGCAGAAGTTGCGGATCCGGGCGGGGTCCGTGAACGTTTCCTCTGCAAAGTTTTTCGATTTGGCGGCCATAGTTGCCACATCCTACTTTGCGCACCCCGCGCTACGGTATGCACCATGCCTTACCACCGTTTAGGACTTGTCTCCCGCTACCGGCCCGCCACGTGGTGGCGGGCGCTGATTGAGCTCGTGGTGCTGGTCGCGTTCGTGGCCCTGTTTGCGGTTGCGTCGGTGATCGCCCTCGGGCTGGCCGCGGGGATCTCCGGCCGCGACTTCGAGATGCTCGTCGAGGGCGGGACGGACCCCCTCAGCCCGCTTGTCCAGGTGCTGATCATCGCTGCGATCCTGCCGGCGCCGTTTCTCGCCGCGCGCATCGCGGGCCGCCGCCCGTCCGCGCTGTTCAGCACCGCGCTGCGCATGCGGTGGGGTGTGTTCGGGCGCGCGCTTGCAGTCGTCGGCGCGGTCTACGGGGCGCAAGTGCTTATCGACGCCTTCCGGGGCGCCCCCGCCGAAGCCACCGTCAACCCGTTCCGGCTGACCCTCCTCGCGGCCCTGCTGATCGCCGTGCCGCTGCAGTCCGCCGCCGAGGAGTTCCTCTTCCGCGGCGCGCTACCGCAGATCCTCGGGCAGTGGCGGGCGCCCGCGTGGCTGGCCTACCTGCTGCCGGGCATCGCCTTTGTGGCGGGCCACGCCTACAACTGGGTCGGGCTCATCGACATCGCCATATTCGCCGTGTGCACCGCGGTGCTGACCTGGCGCACGGGCGGGCTCGAGGCGTCGATTGCGCTGCACGCCGTGAGCAACACGATCTTCTTCGGCTACGGGGCACTGGACATGGTGGACCCGAACGCGACGGAGATCGGTTGGCAGCAGATGCTGGGCGCCTCGCTGATGACCGTCGTGTGCACCGCCCTCCTGCTGTGGGCGCTGCGGGGGATTTCAGCAGAACAGCAGAAACCCCTTGTCCCGGCAGACACGAAAGCTTAAGGTTGCAGATAACTGCAATGTGGAGGTGCCAACGTGGCGTTCGAGCGATTTAAGCGCAAAAGTGCGCGACCTCGCACGGCATCGCTCGACCAGGGTCTGGCTCTGCTGCACGACCGGGTGGCCAACCAGATTGAGATACGCCGCAAGCGCGCCTCGCGCATGGACGTGCGCCCCACCGGCTCGGTGCCCCGCAACGTCTACTACGCCCCCGACATGGACGGCGGCGCCGAACCCGGCGAGGTGGTGTGGGTGACCGTGCCGTCGCACCCGCCGAAAGAGCGCTCGATGCTGGTGGTGGGCCGGGAGCACAGCGACATCTTGGGCCTGCTCATCTCCCCGGAAGCAGGCCACGCGGAAGACGACCGCTGGTTTGAGATCGGCCCCGGCGACTGGGACTCCTCCGGCCAGCCCTGCTGGGTGCGCCTGGACAAAACGCTGGTGGTGCCGGAGGCCGACGTGCACCGGCGGGGCACCACCGTGCCGCAGCGCCGCTTCGAGCGGGTGGCGAACACGCTGCGCGAGCGCTTCCAATGGCTGTAAGGACGGTTTGGCCCGGTAATGCCGGGCTGTTATCCTGCTCGAGTTGACCGTTACCGGCCACCTTCGGGTGCGCACTGCTACGCGGGCAGGACCTTGGGTTCGCGTTCATAGCCAAAGCGGTGCGCAAGATACCCCGGCTGGGACGACGACATCCATGTTCGATTGAGAAACCAAGAGGTATTTCATAATGGCTAACATCAAGCAGCAGAAGAAGCGCGTTCTCACCAACGAGAAGCGTCGTCAGCGCAACAAGTCCGTCCGCTCCGCCACCCGCACGGAGATCCGCAAGTTCCGCGAGGCTGTGGAGTCCGGCGACAAGGCTGCCGCTGAGGCGCAGCTGCGCGTTGCTTCCCGCAAGCTGGACAAGGCTGTGACCAAGGGCGTGTTCCACCGCAACTCCGCGGCGAACAAGAAGTCCAACATGGCCCGCGCCCTGAACAAGATGGACTAATTCCATCGTGTTTCGCCCCGTGCATCGTTGAATCGGTGCGCGGGGCGTTTCGTGTATCAAGACCCCATTTGAAGAGAAAAGAATACTGCCGTGAAACACTCCCGCCGCGCGCTGGCTGCCGCGCTTGCCACCTCCCTGTCTCTGTCGTTGCCGGTCGCGCCGGCCGAGGCGCAGCAGTTAAGTTCTTCCTCCGAGTTTGAGGCGCTGCTGGCCCGCTACGCCCCGGGCGTGGACCCGGAGCAGGTGCGTGCGCTCGGGGTGCTGGCTGCCTTGTTGGCCAGCATCGCAATCGCGATTCCGATGGCGAAAAACGGGAGCGTCGTCTCGCCGAGCCGCGAGCACACCCACTCGCTGACAGTGGACGGGCGCACCCGCACCTACGACGTGGTGCTGCCGCGCGGCTTCGACGCGGAGAAGTCCTACCCGGTGGTGCTGGGCTTCGGCGGCTGGCACCACACCTCCGGCAACATGCACGACTACTCCAACCTGGAAAGCGAGTTCCCGAACGCAATCGTGGTCTACGGCCAGGGCGTGGATAATGCATGGGGCGGCGCGCCGTACGCGGACACCAGCATCGACGAGGATGTCGCGTACACAAAAGCCGTGCTTAACGACGTCGCTTCGCGCTACAACGCCGACACCTCCCGCACCGTCGCAGTAGGCCTGTCCAACGGCGGCGGCATGGTCGCCGCGCTGGCCTGCCACGCCCCGGAGACGGTGCGCGGTATCGCGTCGGTGGCGGGCGCGTTCTACTCCCCCACCGTCACGGGCTGCACCTCCGGCGAGGTGCCGACGATGATCATGCACGGCACCAACGACGGCGTGGTGGGCTACAACGGCGGTTTCCGCCACGGCGCACCTTTCGAGTCCGTGGAGAACGTGGCGCGCACCTTCGCCCGCAAGAACGACTGCTCCATGGTGGCGTCGCAGTCGCGCTCCGGTGCCATCACCACCTTCGACTTCGAGGATTGCTCCGCGCCGGTGCGCATCGAGCGCGTCGAGGGCGGCGGCCACACCTGGTTCGACTCGCCGAGCGCGACGCGCCAGACTGCGCAGTTCTTGCGCCGCTACCTCTAGAGCACGCTGAAAAGCCCGCGGGCGATGAGCACTGCACCGACCACCATGAAAAACGCGCCCGCGGCGATGTCGATGTAGGGCCCGGCGCGCAGGAACTTCCGGCGCACCCGCTCGGCGGAGGTGATCTGCGCGATCGCCCCGAACAGGGCGAACGAGCTGAGCCAGAGCGAGGCGATGACAATCAGCGCGGTGGAAAGCGAGGGGTTCGCGGGCAAGAGCGGCGCGATCATGGCGGTCAGCGCGACCACGATTTTGGGGTTGGCCAGGTTGGTGGCCACGCCTCGTCGATAGGCAGCTTGCACCGAGCCCAACCGCTGCACCGCTTCCTCCAGATCCGCGGGTGGATCGTGCCTGTCGCGCAGCCCGCCGCGCAGGTTGTGCTGGCCCATCCAGATCAGCGCCGCGCCGCCGAAAATCTGGATCACGGAAACGGCCTGCGGCACCGCGTGCAGCAGCGCAGCCGCGCCCACGACGGTGAGCGTGAACCACAGCGCGGCGCCGGTGTGGATGCCTAGGTTGGTCGCCCAGGCGTGCTTGCGCGAGCGGGTCGCGGTGCGCATGAGCAGCACCATGTCCGGGCCCGGGGCGGCGGCGCCGACCAGGTTGAGCCCGACGATGACCGCGAGATCGCCCGGCGCGATCATGCCAGCTCCGCGATGCGGCGCACCGCGTTTTCGAGGGCGAACTCCGGGTCGCCGCCCTGGCCCTTCACCTCGGCGTCGAGGTCGGAGACGATGATCACCGCGTGCGAGACCGCGTCCCCGCTCCACTGGCGCGCGACCTGCATGGTCTTCTTCGCCACGTACGGGTGCATGCCGACGGTGCGCGCCAGCTGGTCCGGGTTGCCGCGCACGCCGTGCAGCTTGGCGATGTCGCCGACCTTGCGCGCGAGCGCCGCCGCGATGGACACCGGGCTGGTGCCCAGCTGCAGGGCGCGGCGCGTCGACGCGAGCGCCCGGTCCGCGCGACCTGCCACCGCCTGGTCCGCGATGTCGAAGCCGGCGACCTCAGCCACGCCCACGTAGTAAGCGCGCACGGATTCGACGGTGAGCTCGCCCTCGGTGTCGCTGACCAGCTGGCTCACCGCGGAGGCAAGCTCGCGCAGGTCCGAGCCGACCGACTCCAGCACCGCGGCGGCCACGTCCGGGGTGGGGCGCACGCCGTGGCTGCGGAACTCCTCCATCAGCCAGGAGCGGCGTTCGTTGTCTTTCAGCGGATCGGCCTTGTGCACCTCGGCGACCTTGGCGAACTTCTTCACCATCGCCTTTTGGCGTCCGCCGCCGGTGTGCTCGACGATCAGCGTGATGCCCGGCGCGGGGTTCACGCACGCCTGCAGGAGGATCTCGGTGGGTTCCTTGCCGGCAAGTTCCGCGTGCTTGACCACCACCACGCGGTCCTCCGCGAACAGCGACGGGCTGGTGGCCATCGCGATCTCGCCCTCGGAGACGTCGCCGGCGCGCAGGGTGGTCACCTCCACGCCCTCGCCGGCTTGGGCAACGAGGGCTTTGGTTGCGCGCTCGGCGAGGAAATCGTCCTCGCCGAGCACCAGGTGCACGGGGTTGAGCATGCGCGCCATCTTACGTCCTGCTCCCGTGCCGCACCGAGTCCTGCACCTCGCGTGAACCGCCGAATGATATCAGCGATTTTCTTTCGGATAACCCTGGCAAATTGATCACGAAGGCTTCATACTTTTATAGGAGTCTCTGCCGGGCGTCACTGCCCGGTAGCGCACCTGCTGCTTCGCACCGGACTGACACCATCAAACGGAAAAGGACCCCCTCTTTTGAGCACGCACGTCACTTCCCGCCACCGCGGCACGTCCATCGCGGCCGCCGCACTCGCCATCGCCACCGTTGCCCCACTCACCCACGCGGTGGTCTCCCCGGAGTCCACCCCCGACGCCGAAGCCGTCACTAACAGCAACCCTGCCGACCCGAAGTGGGCTGCCCCGGCCGGAACGATTGACGCAGACGCGATCAAAAACGGCTATGTCAACAGCGCCATCGACCTCACCAATGCCGCAAACCTGCTATCGGGGCGCGTCGGCGTGATGGAAACGACCGCGCCGTCGAGCATCTCCGACACCATGGGTCTCAACGGCGTGACGGTGTTCATGCAGTTCCGCGACAAGGACGGCACGCTTTCGCCCGTCTACGCGGCCCAGTCCCAGCGCCTGGCAGGGCAGGATGCCGGCGCGTATGCCTTCGACCTCCGCATGCGCGACGCCAAGGGCAACCTGGTCAAGGACAAAAAGGGCAACTACGTCTCCTTCTACGACGCCAACGGCAATCCCCACCTATTCGACGCCTCCGGCGTGGGCAACGGCCAGCAGGCCTACCGCCTGTGGGTGGCGGAGAAAGACCTGGTCAACCCGGAGACCGGAAACCCGTACGTCTACACCCGCCAATCCGGCGGCATCGTGCCCAACTCCTGGGTTGGAGTTGCCCCGGGCTCCGGCCAGTACCCGGCGGACGCGTCCGGCATGTTCCAGCTGGTCGGCACCAACATGCAGCGCACCGGCATCTTCCTCACAGAGGCGGTGGACCCCGCCAAGAACTACATGTCCGCCCCCAACGTCAAGGTGGACCCGCTCGGCCCACTGTCCAACCCGGCCGTCACCTTGTCGGTGACGGACACTATCTCCGGCTTTGTGTGGATGGACACGCTCAAGGGCGACCGCACGGTCGGTCCGCCCACCCGCAACACAGGCGACGGCGACACCAACCTCGAGGGCTACAACGTCTTCGCTTCGGTGCTGACTCCGGAGGCTCAGAAACGTGTCGAGGCGATCGAAAACGACTCCAAGATCACGCTGGCGCAGCGCGCCGGCGCGATCCAGGCCATGCTCAAGGACATGCGGGCAGCTGGCAAAGAGCCGATCGCGGTGACCGTCACCGGCAAAACCGACGCGAACGGACAGTACACCCTGCGCACCGGCTACAAGGACCTCACCGGCAACTCGCGCATGTACATGTGGGTCACGGACCCGAACGGCCAGCAGGTCAACGCTTACTCGCCGTTCCCCACCCCCGTGTTCCAGAAGTACAACGACAACGCAGGCGAAGCGCCCCGCCCGGCCGCGGCAATTGTGCCGGGCATGAACCCGGCGCCGGACAACTTCTACAACTTCGGTTTCGCGGTCCTGCCCTACGGCCCGGTGAAGCTGGACATCACCAACTACGACCAGTTGCTCAACCCTGCGCCGCTGGGCGGCACCGCGCAGCTCAACGTCACCGGCACCCTCCCGCCGGTGCAGGGCAACCGCATTGTCTGGCGCAATGAAACCACCGGCAAGGTGGTCAAGGAATGCCCGGTGTCCTCCCTCGCCGACGCAAACGCGTGCACCTTCCAGGTGTCCTCGGACCCGTCTGCGGCCGCCGGCACCGTGTACTCCGCAACGCTGTACAGCGGCGTCGGCGACCTGCTCGCCTCCGACTCCTTCCTTGTGGCCAAGGGCCAAAACGCGGTGAGCCAGCCGGCCTACCCCGCCAAGGAAACTTTCCCCGGCAGCGCGGTCACCCTCAACCAGACGGACACGTCCGTGCCGGCCGGCACGAAGTTCACGTACGGCACGCCTGTCGATGCCTCCGGAAACCCCGTTTCCGGCTGGACCACGCAGCCCGCGTCGGACGCGGGAACCGGCGGGTTCACCGCCACCCCGCCCGCGGGCACCAAACCGGGCGAGTACAAGATCCCCGTGCAGGTGGTCTACCCGGACGGCTCCCAGGAGACGGTCTACGCCGCCGTCACGGTCAATCCGACCGCGCAGGCGGACACGTTCACCCCGCAGGGCCAGACCACCGAGGCTGTCGTGGGCACGTCCGCGCCGGAGGCCCGCTCCGCCATCTCGAACGTGGTGGACCTGCCCGGCGATGCGACGTACACCTGGGAGAAGGCTCCCTCCACCGACAACGTCGGCGACGTCCCAGCCGTGGTGGTTGTGACCTACCCCGACGGCTCCGTGGACCGCGTGCCGGTGACAGTGCGCATCACCCCGGCGCCAGCGAAGCCGCTGAACCAGACCAACGATCCGGCCGGTCAGGACCAGACGGTCAACCTGGGCGATACCCCAAATGCCCACGCGGCCATCGCCAACGCGGACGAGATGCCGGCCGGCACGTTCTACCGCTTCGAGTCGCCGGTGGACACCTCCACGTCCGGCGACAAGCAGGCCTACGTCATTGTCACCTACCCCGACGACACCGTGGACCGCGTGCCGGTGACGGTGCACGTGCGCACGCAGGCGGAGCAGTTCGACCCGTCCGGGACGCAGCAGACGGTGGACAATGGTGCTGGGGTGGACCCGAAGGCGTCGATTAGCAACGCAAGCGAGCTGCCGGAGGGCACCACCTTCGAGTTTGAGAAGGCGCCGGACACCACGACGCCGGGCACCAAGGATGTCGTTGTGGTGGTCACCTACCCGGACGGCACTAAGGACCGCGTCCAGGTGCAGGTGACGGTGCCCCCGCAAAACGAGCAGTACGACCCGCAGCCCGCGGTGCAGGTGGTGGACCAGAACACGGAACTCGACCCGGCGCTGTCGCTGCTTCCGAACCAGCAGCTTCCCGACGGCACCCGCATCGAATGGGCCACCACCCCGGACACCTCCACGCCGGGCACTAAAGACGGCGTCGTGCGCGTGACGTACCCGGACGGCACCACCGAGGACATCAAGGTGCAGGTGGAAGTGCGCACCCAGGCCGAGCAGTACGCGCCGGTGGCGAAAACGCAGACCGTCGACAACGGTGCCACGCCGAAGGCACAAGACTCCATCGCCGACACCGCATCGCTGCCGAAGGGCACCACGTTCGAATGGGAGGAAGCGCCCGACACCTCCTCGCCGGGTTCGAAGGACGCCGTCGTCGTGGTCACCTACCCGGACGGGTCCACCGAAAAGATCCCGGTGAGCGTGGTTGTGCGCACGCAGGCCGACGCGCTCACCCCCGAGAGCCAGGACCGCACCGTGGACAACGGCAGCACGTTGGACCCGAAGGACTCCATCACCAACGCCGGCGACCTGCCGGAGGGCACCAAGTTCGCCTTTGAGACGCAGCCTTCGACCGACAAACCAGGCACGTATACCACCAACGTCATCGTCACCTACCCCGACGGCAGCGTGGACACAGTGCCGGTGAAGGTCACCGTGCGCCCGCTTTCGGACACCACTGACCCGAAGGGCGCCGACATCACCGTCGACAACGGCGGAGCAGTCACCCCCGAAGACGTGCTGACAAACGAGGCCGACTTGCCGGAAGGCACCACGCTCGCGCTGGAGAACCCGGTGGACACCTCGAAGCCGGGCAAGCAAGAGGTCACCGTTGTTGTCACCTACCCGGATGGCTCCACCGAGAAGGTCACCACAACCGTTACGGTGCGCCCGCAGGCGGACACCAACTCCCCCGTGGGCCAGGACATCGACGTGGTCGAAGGCGCCGCGGCGTACCCCGAGTCGGCGATCACCAACATCGGCGACCTGCCCGTCGGCACCACCTTTACCTGGGCCACCGAGCCGGACACCAGCGCAACCGGCACCCAGGACGCGGTGGTGCGCGTGACCTACCCGGACGGCTCCACCGAGGACGTGCCGGTGCAGGTCAACGTGACGCCGAAGCCAGCAGAGCCGATGAACACGACCAACGACCCCAACGGCCAAGACGTCACGGTCAAGGCGAAGAATGCGCTCGACGCCCGCACTGCCGTGGCGAATGCGGACTCGCTGCCGGCCGGCACGCACTTCGAGTTCGTCAACCCGCCGTCGACGGACAAACCCGGCACGTTCG
>ERZ1031337.116-NODE-116-length-12068-cov-14.023391_pt1 | contig 12068 bp, 6 predicted proteins | sample MGYA00518209_ERZ1031337 | MGnify/ENA primary metagenome ERZ1031337 (study PRJEB33718, sample SAMN03159846) | human skin metagenome | collected 2014-02-25 | study: EMG produced TPA metagenomics assembly of the PRJNA266117 data set (Human skin bacterial metagenome...
TGGTCCACTACACCGAGGACCCCGTCGCGCGTTCCACCTTCGAGCTCATTGATACCCATGCGCCTGCCTGACCAATTGCCCGTCAAGTTCAACATGGAGCTTTTGCTTCTCGACGAACCTTCGGCCGTCTCCGTTCCCCTGCATCCCCCAACACGCGCGCAGGTGCTTGCCGACGAAGCCGCCGCCCGCGCATTCGTCCGCGCCTGGCAGGCATGGGAGCCTGCCGGAGAGGTGGAGTGGGCCATCCGGTCCTGGGCGGGGCTGGGCAAACAGGACGTGCCGGTGAGGGTGACGCTGTCCGGGTGGGACCGCGTGGCGGAGGTGGCCGGCCGCGCCGGGGAGGTTGCGCTGGCCCGCGAGCGATTTGCGGTGTTGGTTGGGTTGTTCCCGGATTGGCCGGAGTTCCGGGAGCGGGCGGCGCACTCGTGGTCATCGTGGCTGGTGTTGGAGGATGACGACTTCACCCGCCTGTGCCTCGCTCTGCGATGGTTTCACGTGAAACCTTCGTCCGGCCTGCGCGCCCGCGCCGTTCCAATCGAGGGCCTGGACACCAAGTGGATCGCGGCGCACCGGGGCCTGCTGCAGCGCTTGCTCGGGGTGTCTGACCTGGGCCTTGCTGAGGGCGATCGGCTGATGCGGGTGCGGTTCCTGGATAGCTCGCTTGCGCCCGCCAAGGGGCTGGTGGACGTGGCGGTACCGTTCGGGTCGTTGTCGCTGCCGGAGGGGCTGTTGGTGATCGTGGTGGAGAACAAAGAGACGTTCTTGGCCCTCCCCCAGGCTCCTGAGGGTTCGGGCGCGGTCCTGGTGTGGGGCTCCGGGTACACCGCCGGCGCGCTGCCAGAGCTGCCGTGGGTGCGCGCGGCGCGCCGGGTGCTGTACTGGGGCGACGCGGATGCGGACGGCTACGCCATCCTGAACGCGCTGCGCACCCGCCTGGCTGCCGACGGCGCCCCCGTCCCCGTCGTCAGCGTGGCCATGGATGTGGAGACGGTGGAGCGCTTCCTGCATCTCGCGGTGGCCGACCCCGGCGACACGACCCGGGTTCTCCCCCACCTCACCGACGACGAGGACCGCGCCCGCCGGTTCCTGGTCGCCTCCGGTGCGAAGCGATTGGAGCAGGAGCGCGTGTCCTTGGAGTGGGCGTTGGCGATACCGGAGTTTGCGGCGGTGTGGGGTGTCGACGGCTAGGTTAAACTCCCAGCCATGAGCGCTGTCCGGGTCAATATCCAGCCCCGCATGCTTGCTTGGGCGGTGGATTGCACTGGCCTGCCAGAAGGCGAATTGGAGAAGCGGTTTCCTAAGCTTCCGCAGTGGCACTCGGGTGAGAGTCGCCCAACGCTGAAACAGGCGAGGGAGCTCTCGAAGCTCGCTCGCATTCCTTTCGGCCGATTGCTGTTGGATGAGCCGTCGGGTGAGCGAGTGGGTATGACGGACTTTCGGACCGTCGGCAACAAGGCGATGGGTACCGTGAGTGCCGATTTGCGGGAGACTATCCGTTCGAGCCAGAGCAGGCTCGCTTGGTACGCCGAGTTCGCTGCTCAAGAGGATATCGCTCCACCGACAATGTATGCCTCGGCCACGGTCGAGCATGACCCGGCTGAAACGGCAGAGCGAACCAGGGAGCTTCTTGGTATCGAGAGAGGCAAACCACTCCCGGGAAGCGACAAAGTAGCCGAGCTCGCTGCTGCCATGGAGGAAGACGGAATCCTGGTGGCGAGAAACTCGATCGTCGGGAACACCACTTCGAGGAGGCTCAGCGTTGGCGAGTTCCGAGGCTTCACAATCGAAGACGGTGGCTACGTCTTGGTGTTTGTTAACACCGCGGATGCCAAAACTGCCCAGTTGTTCAGTTTGGCCTACGAATTGGGCCACGTTGTTCTTGGGCGCACCGGTATCTCTGATCACTCTGAGCAGGCGGACGTCGAGCGTTGGTGCAACCGGTTCGCTGCGGCGGTGATCGCTCCGGCGGAGGCGGTGGAGCAGGACCCCACCTCACGCGCAGAAGCTAGAGACGCGGCCGGGTTACTCGAAGCACATCCATCCGACAAGCGTGAAAGCGGGGGCGCTTCCCCATTTTGCACAATGGTGCGCTCGCGCGTAGGCAGCCGTTTCTTCGACTCGATCACTCATGCATGGAGCCATGGGCAAATTGCGGATAGCGAAGTGTCCCGCCACCTCGGCGTCAGCACTTATGCGTCACTCTCCAAGATCGCGAGCGCGTAAAGCAAAGTACCCTGCGCCACCACTTACCCTGCAAGGCCCGTGTTTGACCTTTACCTTCATTCGCATGGGAACCTTTATTTCTTTCATTGAGGCGATCGCGGCTGTCGCCGCAGCAGTTTTGGCGGCAATGGCCCTGCAGACGTCGAAGCAGGCCAACGAGCTAGCGGAGAAAACCCGCGACGACAGCCAAAAGTTCAAGGACGAGGAACGCGAAAAGGACGAGGAGCAACGACGCAATGCGGTTGCGATGAGCGTCTACGCCTACTGGGCGAAGCGGGACGACAACCAGTGGGGAGTGGTGATCAGTAACAAGGGGCCGCGTGCGACGGTGGTGAAGGACTTCCGGGTGGAGGTCAAGTGCAAGGACAAGGAGCGGACCTGTCACGAGTCGCACCAGATGGTCGCACTGCCCGTGGGTGAGTTCTTCATCGAGCACAAGACAACGAAGTATGGCTGGGGCAACCTCGTCTCCATCAACGAGAACGAGCGGTTCAAGCCCGTGGTGTACGCCAACACGTGGCGCGTGGACAAAATCAGCTTCATCGACCATCTCAATGAGCAGTGGACCTACACGCCTGAGACTGGCTACACCCACCAGCCGGCCAGCTAGCTCAGGGAGCTATCGCCGTCGTTTCACGTGAAACGTTACGCAACCAACCCCCACTCAAACACCCGTCCGATATAAACCTCCCCCGCATCACGCGCGCCGGATAACCTGCCTAGTATGTCTTCTCCCACGCAGGAAGCAGCGCAGGAAGCGCGCACCGACAACGCGGCGAACTCCACCGCCTACGCGCCGGGCCTCATGGTCAAGGTCCGCGACGAGTTATGGCTGATTACCAGCGTCACCCAGTCCGTGGACGGGTACCTGCTCAAGGTCCGCGGCCTGTCGGATTACGTCCGCGACACCACGGCGAGCTTCTACACCGCCATCGACGACGTGGAGGTCTTCGACCCCGCCAAGGTGGAGGTCGTCCCGGACCGCTCCCCCGGCTACCGCACCACGCGCCTGTGGCTGGAGACCACCCTGCGCCAGACCCCGGTGCCCCTCTACCAGGAGGAGCTGTCGGTGGCGGACCAGATGCTCATGGATCCGCTGGATTACCAGCTCACCGCAGTACGCAAGGCGCTTAGCGACGACAACCTCCGCCCCCGTGTGCTCATCGCGGATGCCGTCGGCCTGGGCAAGACCCTCGAGATCGGCATGATCCTCTCCGAGCTGATCCGCCGCGGACGCGGTGAGCGCATCCTCGTGGTCACGCCGAGGCACATCATGGAGCAGTTCCAGCAGGAACTGTGGTCCCGCTTCGCCATCCCGCTGGTGCGCCTGGACTCCACAGGCATCCAGCGCGTGCGCCAGATGCTGCCGGCCAGCCGCAACCCGTTCACGTACTTCCCGCGCGTGATCGTGTCCATGGACACGCTGAAAAGCCCGAAGTACCGCGCGCAGCTGGAGAAGGTGCGCTGGGACGCGGTGGTGATCGATGAGATCCACAACGCCACCAACGTGGGCACCCAGAACAACGAGCTGGCCCGCACCCTCGCCCCTACCACCGAGGCGCTGCTGCTGGCGTCTGCCACCCCGCACAACGGCGACCCGGAGAGCTTCAAGGAGATCCTGCGCCTGCTGGACCCCACCGCGGTGCTGCCCAACGGGGAGATCGATAAGGACGCCGTGTCACGGCTGCTTATCCGCCGCCACCGCCACAGCGACGAGGTCGCCAGCGTGGTTGGCGAGCAGTGGGCGGAGCGCAAGGACCCGATCAACATCCCGGTCGAGGCCTCCGCGGAGGAGAACGCCGTCGCCGGCGAGCTGGAGCAGACCTGGATCCACCCAGATAACGCCAAGGCCAACCCAGCCCAGGACCGCCTGTTCCCGTGGACGCTCGTCAAGGCGTTCCTCTCCTCCCCCGCCGCGCTGGGCGAGACCATCGAGAACCGCCTCAAGCGCGTCCCCCAAGCGGACATCAACCAGCGCGAGGCTCTGGAGCGTCTCCAAGCACTCAATGCAAAGGTCACCCGCCAAAACTCCAACAAGTACGCCGCGTTGGTGAACTACCTGCAGGAGATCGGCGTTGGCAAGGGCAAGAAGACGAGGGCGGTGGTGTTCTCGGAGCGCGTGGCCACGCTGCATTGGCTCAAGGAGAACCTGACCAAAGACCTGAAGATGCCAGCCGGTTCGGTGGAGGTCATGCACGGCGGACTCTCGGACGAGGAGCAGATGCGGCTTGTAGACGAGTTCAAGCGCGAGGACTCCAAGCTGCGCATCCTTGTCACGGGCGATGTGGCGTCTGAAGGCGTGAACCTGCACACGCTGTGCCACAACCTGGTGCACTACGACATCCCGTGGTCGCTGATCCGCATCCAGCAGCGCAACGGCCGCGTGGACCGCTACGGGCAGATGGAGCCCCCGCAGATCGCCGCGCTCCTGCTGGACACGAAGCAGGGCGGCTACGTGGGCGAGCTGCATGTGCTGACCAAGCTGATCAACCGTGAGAACGAGGCGCATGCGTTGCTTGGCGACGTCGGCTCGCTCATCGGCAAGCACACCGTCTCCGGCGAGGAGGATGAGATCCGCAGGGTGATCCAGAACCAGGCCGGCTTCGATGAGGTGGTCAAGTCCCCGGAGCAGGTCGCGAGGGCGGACGCGCAGTCGGAGGAGGATCTCATCGACCTGTGGATGTCGGGCTTCGGGCTTGACGACGAACCTTCGGAAAGCCCCGCTTCCGACCCAAGTGCCCCGCACACGACCAGCCTGTACGCCTCGGAGATCGCCTACCTGGAAGATGCGCTGAACGAGGCCTTCTACGGCGCACCGGAGAAGGCGCTCGCCGCTAACGGCGTGGCCTACGAGCTGGGCAAGAACGGCGTGGCCGAGCTCGCCCCGCCCGAGGACCTGCGACGCCGCCTGGACGTGCTGCCCCAGGACTACCTGGCGGACCGCAAGGTGCGCGAGAAATTCCTCCTGGCCACAAACACCGCGGTGGGAAACGAGATCCTGCGCAACGCTCGCACCGGCCAGGACGGTTCCACGTGGCCCAAGGCGCACTTTCTGGGCCCGCTGCACCCGGTGACGGACTGGGCCACGGACCGCGCGTTGGCGTCGTTGTCCTCCGGCCAGATCACCGCCATCGAGGGCGAGGTGGACATGCCCACCGTGCTGCTCATGGCCACGCTGACCAACAAGCGCGGCCAGGTGGTCTCCCGCGCCTTTGTCACCGTCGCGGGCGGCATGCTGCCCAAGACCATCGAGGACCCGGTGGCCTGGCTGCGCGGCATCGGGTTGATCGAAAACGCCATCAATCCGGAGACGCTCACCCTGCCGGACAACGCGCAGGAGCTCGTCGCAAAGTCTGTGGAGATCGCCGGCAACCAGCTGCAGCCGATGATGGCCGCCGCCCGCAACCACGCAACCAGCCGAATCGAGTACTGGATCGACCGCGCCGACCGCTGGCAGCACGCCAAGGACGACAGCCAGCAGATGCTGCGCGTGGGCCGCTCCGCGAACCTCATCGCCGAGGAGCGCGCGCTGATCGCCTCGCTTGAACCAGACCGTGAACTTATTCGCCCGCTCGTCCTCGTTCTGCCGAAGGAGCAGTAGATCAATGGCTACCTACGACTCAATCATCAACGTTGATGAATGGATCAGCGACCACTACTTCACCACCGACGAGACTAAGGGCGAGTCCTTCACCAAACGCGTGAAAAACCGCACCAAGGAGTGGGCGCAGCTGGAGCAGGAATCGAGCACTCCCTCCCCTATCAAGCGCTTCCAGGCCGAGCGCGGCGAGCTGCAGAAGGCCTTCGCCACCGAGGCCGACACCGACGAGCTCGTGCGCGCCGCGTTCAGCTACGGCTCCCCCGCCGAGCAACGCTACACCCGCGCCGGGGACACCTTCACCTACCAAGGCTGGGTGGGCAACGCTGGGACTCTGGTGGTGATCAGCGCTGAGGTCAACGAAGACACCACCGAGGAAGACCTGACCACGCTCCCCGTCACCGGCGGCATCGCCGCAGACGGCAAGGAACCCGAGCAGGCCAAGGTGTCCAAGCTGGTCGGCGACCTTTTCCTCGCCGCCGAACCCCCGGAGTTCATCGTGGTGCTCGCAGGCGCGTGGGCGGTGCTGGCCGAGCGCGAGTCCTGGCCGCTGGGCCGCTACCTCGCCGTGAACCTGCAGCTGGCGGTGGAGCGCAACGACACCAAGAAGGCCGGCGAGCTCGAGCGCGTCGCCGTCATCCTCGCCCGCGAGAACCTCGAGCGCGCCGCCGACGGCACCACCTGGTGGGCCGAGACCCGCGAGGAATCCCAGCAGCACGCCGTGAAGGTCTCCGGCGACTTGCGTGACGCGGTGCGCGAGTCCATCGAGATCATCGGCAACGACGTTCTTAACCGCCGCCGGGAGCAGAACCTGCCCATCGACGGCGTCGACGGCAACGAGCTGGCGCATCAATCCCTGCGCTACCTCTACCGGATTCTCTTCCTACTGTTCGCCGAGGCCTCCCCGGAGCTGGCCATCCTGCCCACCGGCGCACCGGAGTACGTGGAGGGCTACGGCCTGGACCGCCTCCGCGACCAGATCCTCAACCCACCCGTGACCGACAAGGCGCGCCGGGGCACGCACCTCTACGACTCGCTGCAGCTGCTGTTCACCCAGGTCAACGACGGACACGAGCCGCACGAAGTCGCTGGTGCCGACGATGATGCGCAGAACGAGGGCCTGACCTTCCGCAACCTGGAGGCGGACCTGTTCAGGCGCGAGACCACCTCGCTCATCGACGAAGTCAAGCTCTCCAACGACGCCCTCACCCACGTCCTGCAGAACCTGCTGCTGTCCAAGGTCTCCGCCGGCAAGGACCGCGGCTTCATCTCCTACGCCACCCTCGGCGTGACCGAGCTCGGCCAGGTCTACGAGGGCCTGATGTCCTACCACGGCTTCATTGCCCAGGAAGACTTCTACGAGGTCGCACCAAAGGGTGACGCCTCCAAGGGCTCCTGGGTGCTTCCCACCCACGCCGCGGATACCGTGCCGCAGGACAGCTTTGTCATGGAGACCAAACAGATGGAGGAAGGCGGCACCTCCAAGGTGCGCCGCGAGCACCCGGCCGGCTCCTTCGTGTTCCGCCAGTCCAGCCGCGACCGCGAACGTTCCGCATCCTTCTACACCCCGCAGGTGCTCACCGAGTTCACCGTCGGCCAGGCCATCGAGGTGCTCCAAGAAGAAGGACGCATCGAAACATCCGATGACGTGCTCAGCCTCACCATCTGCGAGCCCGCCATGGGCTCCGGCGCCTTCGCCGTGGAAGCCGTGCGCCAGCTGGCGGAGCTGTACCTGAAGCTGCGCGAGGACGAACTGGACACCCAGGTCGACCCCGAGACCCGCGCCGTTGAGCTGCAGAAAGTCAAGGCCCACATCGCCCTGCACCAGGTCTACGGTGTGGACCTCAACCCCACCGCGGTGGAGCTCGCCGAGATCTCCCTGTGGCTGGACACCATGACCAGCCAGCTCAAGGCCCCCTGGTTCGGCCTGCACCTGCGCCGTGGCAACTCCCTTATCGGCGCGCTGCGCTCCACCTACGCAGTCGCGCAGCTGAAAAAGCGCGAGTGGCTCAGCTCCGTGCCGCGCCGGGAGCCGGTGCAAAACCTCGCAGAGGCTATCGACGCCGGCGAGACCAAAGACCTCAACGCCGCCGGCCGCATCCACCAGTTCCTGCTCCCCTCCTCCACCTGGGGAGCCGCGGCGGACGCCAAGGACCTGAAGAAACTCGCCGCCGACGAGATCAAGGCCATGAAGGCGTGGAGACGGTCCGTCATCGGCAAGGCCCCCACCAAGGAGCAGGCGATGAAGCTGACCAACCTCGCCGCCCGCGTGGAATCCCTATGGGCCATCACGTTGTCGAAGATGCGCATCGCGGAAGAACAGATCCGCCGCGACATCGACATCTGGGGCCGCGAGACCGAGCACACCGCCAAGAACGTGCGCCGCGAACAGATCGAGCGGGAGTTGCTTCACAACACCGAAGGTGCATACCTGCGCCTGCGCCTAGTGATGGATGCCTGGAACGCTCTTACCTTCTGGCCGCTTACTGCCACCGATGAGCTGCCAGACCTGGACGAGTGGCTTGCCACGCTTACCGACATCTTGGGCAAGGACATCACCTCCCGTGACGCCAGCCAAACCCAGCTGGGCAAGGGCTCGAACTGGGACGAACTCACCGTCATGGAACACGCCGACATTGAGTTCTCCGGCGCGCACAAGATGGCCACCGTGCTGGTCAACCACCCATGGCTAAACACCGTGAAACAAGTCGCTGCCGAGCAGGGCTTCTTCCACTGGGACCTGGATTTCGCCGCCGTCTTCGCCCGTGGTGGGTTTGACCTCCAGGTGGGTAACCCTCCGTGGTTCCAACCAGTCGTCAAAATCGACGAGCTCTATGCCGAATTCGATCCTTGGTTCACACTGGCGCATAAACCTACTCAGGCGAGAATCAGAGAGCGACGTGAATCGTGGAGTAACAGTCCGAGGATTCGTGAAACGGTTTTCGCTGGTGTAGCTGAAAACCTCGCTACTGGTGCAGTACTCCGAGATAGCGCTCGCTACCCTCACCTGATGGGGCAGCAGCCCGACTTATACCGCGGCTTTATGGAACGTACATGGGCGAATACGACGAAAGACGGCATCGTCTCCCTCATTCATCCAGAGTCACACTTCACGGAGAAGAAGGCTGCTCCCCTGCGTCGCGGAGCGTACCTCCGGTTGCGTCGGCACTGGCAATTCGTAAATGAGTTGAAACTCTTCGATATCGCGCACATCTTCTTCTACGGCGTGCACACGTATGGACCAGCCAAGGAGCGACCTGAGTTTCTATCGGCGGTGCACATGTATCACCCAACTACGGCAGCTGAATCATTACACCATGATGGAAGTGGTCCTCAGCCTGGATTTAAGGATGAAAACTACCGCTGGGACTTGCGCCCGCACAGGGATCGCATCCAGATAGTTGACGAGAAGATGCTGAACGTTTGGCATTCGATCGTGGAAGAGAGATCGGTTCCACTGCTGGAGTCGAGAATGATATATACGGTAAACACCGAAGCTGCGGACATTCTGGAGAAGCTGGCTGCGGCACCACGTATTTGGGAACTGAACCTGCAGTTCTCTTCGGGGTGGCATGAAACCGCTGATCGAAAAGCAGGGTACTTCGACACCGGGTGGGCACAACCTCAACGCTGGGACGATGTCATTCTCCAAGGTCCCCATCTTGGAGTAGCCACGCCGATGATTAAGCAGCCTAATCCGACGAACAGAAGTAAAGGTGATTGGACTGCGATAGATCTTGAACGGATGCCTTCAAATTTCATCCCGGCCACTGGTTACCAAGCAAATTGGGCAGTCGAAGGAGCCTACGACCGTGACTACCCTAGTTGGACTAACGACGACGGAGACCGTGTGTCCGCGCGCGATGTTTACAGAATCGCGTGGCGAAGGATGGCTTCAATTACAGGCTTCCGGACAATCTACCCATCCATAATTCCCCCGGGAACCGCTCATATTCACGGAGTAGCAAGTGCGGCGAAGTTGGGCAATTTGCGAGTCACCGTTCGAACAGGTGGGATCCTTTCTAGCCTGCTGGTGGATTTTCTTGTCAGGAATACCGGTACCTCTGAACTTCAGCCGTCAAACATCAAACCTTTAGTCGCCCCCACCATGGGCGCATTGGAAGATGCATTGGTTAACCGTTACCTCCGACTCAACTGCCTCACCGAAGCCTATGCCCCGTTGTGGGAGGAGGTTGTGGGGGAACCTTGGGGCGTCGATACGCCTTTGCGTAGGGATGAGGAGCGGCGTGCTGCGCAGGTGGAGATTGATGCGATTGTGGCGTTGTCGTTGGGTGTGACGGCGGATGAGTTGTGCATGATTTACCGGACTCAGTTTCCGGTGATGCGGCGTTATGACCAGGAGGATCGGTTTGATGCGAATGGTCGAAAGGTGCCGAAGGAGATTGTGAAGGCGGACGCGAAGTTGAAGGACGGTGCGGAGTTGTCGGTGGCGGATCGGACGTGGGCGCATCCGCAGTCGGGTGAGGAGTACGTGTATGAGTACCCGTTTAGGCAGCTGGACCGGGAGGCGGATATGCGGGATGCGTACGCGCGGTTTGAGGGGATTGTTGGCAGTGATGAAGAGCAGCCCATTGGAATAAAGAAATGAATCAGACAGGTATCAACCTATTGCTGGATGGCGAGCCATTGGGTGGTGTTTTGCGGCTCCTGTGTGAGGAGACAGTTGAGAGTGCAGCGGGCACCATACAGTTCGTAGACAACCAGGTGGTAGTAAATTTCACCGTAGAGCCGATGTCTCGCCTGGCAGCGACTCTCTTGCCTGGGCACGTGATGGTTCTGGATGATGAGGAGGTCGCTCCTCTGCGCTTTTCCCAGACGGCTATTTTCGAGTCACGGCTTGGAAGCCTCACATTGATTCAAATAGGCGTTGCCCAAGTCCTCACGCACACGCTAACGCACCCTCTAGAATGTCGGCTGCGACCTCGTTTTACCGTATTGGCTCATGTCGGAGAGCCATACTGGCGTCGCCCCACAAAGGTGATGGCCGAAGTTGGCGGTTTGACGGCTTGGGTGCACGATGGACGGGTTACCAGATCAGGCTCATTGAACTCCGACGAAAGAGATGGTGGTGTCCAAGACTGGAGCTTGACCTTTCGTGATTTCGGTGACCAGGTATTCCGGTTCGATGAATCGTCTTCGACTTTGGCGATTCGCTCATTGAAGGAAATCAATCACACTGCCCCTCGGGATGAACTCACGGTGCGCTTTCGTACCGTGGTCATGGTCGAACGCTCTAACGAAAGCACTTGGACACAGGCAAAAGATACTATCGATGCGATCCAGGAGCTCGTTAGCTTTCTATCTTGGTCCAACCAGCAGTGGGGTTATTTTCACTGTAAGTTCGGGGTGCCTACGACGGTTGACAAAGATTACTGGGACAGTATTGATTTTCCCCCGCCTCCAGAAATTCCAGAATCCTGGAAGCGGACCCTCACCTCACAGTCGAATGACGACGCCGAGGCGACGACCAAAGAACTCGCGTTCGCGATGCCATTCAACGAACTGAAGGAAAGCTCGATTGATGATTGGATCCAGATCCGCGAAGAGTTTGCGGAAGGGCTTAGTCAGATTCTTCAGGTCATCAAGTCACCATCAATGACACCAGAGGTGCGAGCGCTTCAGCTTGGGGCTGGTATCGAACGATTGGGATTCCGATCGCTTGCCGCTAGGACCGATGCCGATAAGGCAGATCGTGCACGGGCTAAGAAACTATTTAATGAGATCGGATCAGAGGCCGTTCGACTATTTCCTGAGGTTTTTGGGTCGTGGTCTGAAAGTGCTAACCATAATTATCAGTCTATGAAGCACTTGGGCCGGGCGGGCGAGGTTCCAACGGTAGGCGATCTCGCTCGCACGAACGATCTAACTGTCCTAGTGTTTCAAATTTGGCTTGCCAAGAAATTGGGCGCATCGGATGAACGTCTTAGGACGCATATTCGTGATTCGTGGCGCTTCAGCTCAGACTATTCCCGGGTTGCAGACCCCAGCGAGATTCGCTAAATGAAACGGTCGATTAGGGACCCGGAGAGGGAGCTCGAGAACGTCCAGCGGCTCGCTTTGAATGAGCGTCCTCAGGTTGCTTCGTAGTGTCGAGTGCCCTCCGAATCTGTCAAATGTTAAGTGCGGTGACGTCATCTTCAGCGAAGCGCCGCATTACCCTTACAAAATCATGGTTGCGTCCCTTAGTGTGGTGTAACGCTTGCTGATGGTGGGCCCTGGAAAATGT
>ERZ1031337.124-NODE-124-length-11577-cov-6.960076_pt1 | contig 11577 bp, 7 predicted proteins | sample MGYA00518209_ERZ1031337 | MGnify/ENA primary metagenome ERZ1031337 (study PRJEB33718, sample SAMN03159846) | human skin metagenome | collected 2014-02-25 | study: EMG produced TPA metagenomics assembly of the PRJNA266117 data set (Human skin bacterial metagenome...
TTCTGATTGCGCGCGCCAAATGGGAGCCGAATGCAGAGGATTGCACGCAAAAAGCCACCCAGCCTCGCAGAAAGCGAGGTACTGGGTGGCCTTAATCGTTGCCCCGAGTTACATCGGCTGGCCGGCGCCTGCTGGCGGCGGGTTGTGGCCGTCGTCATCGGAGTCGGAACCGGAGCCGGACTCTAGGTCGGTTCCGGCGGCGGTGGAGCCTCCATCGCCCGGAACGTCCGGGGTGATGGTGTCGGGCTCGCCGGCATCGGTGGAGTCGGCGTCGTTTTCGCGCACCTCGGCGTCGTCAAGCTGTGGCTCCTCAGTGTCCTCCGGCAGAGGCTTCGGGCGCGGGCTGAAGGTGAACTTCGCGCCCGTGTTGTCCTTGGACTCGCCGTCCCAGCCCTCGACGTCGACGGTGATGATCTCACCGGCACCGATTTCGCCAAAGAGGATCTTCTCGGAGAGCTGATCCTCAATCTCGCGCTGAATGGTGCGGCGCAGCGGACGAGCACCCAATACTGGGTCGAAGCCGCGCTTAGCCAGCAGGTCCTTGGCCTTCTGCGTGAGCTCGATGCCCATATCGCGCTCATCCAGCTGCTTGGCCACGCGGCCGATGAGTAGCTCGACCATCTCCACAATCTGCTCCTGGGTGAGCTGGTGGAAGACGACGATGTCATCGATACGGTTCAAGAACTCTGGGCGGAAGTGCTTCTTCAGCTCGTCGTTGACCTTCTGCTTCATCCGATCGTACTGAGCATCCGCATCATTCTCGGAGGAGCCGGTAAAGCCCAAGCCCACCGGTTTCGAGATGTCCTGCGTGCCCAGGTTCGAGGTGAAGATAAGTACGGTGTTCTTGAAGTCGACGACGCGACCTTGGCCGTCGGTAAGGCGGCCATCTTCCAGCACCTGCAGGAGGGTGTTGTAAATCTCCTTGTGGGCCTTCTCGATCTCATCGAAAAGCACGACGGAGAACGGCTTGCGGCGAACCTTCTCGGTCAGCTGGCCGCCCTCTTCGTAGCCAACGTATCCCGGAGGGGCACCGAAGAGGCGGGACGCGGTGAAGCGATCGTGGAACTCACCCATGTCGATCTGGATGAGGTCATCATCCGAACCGAAGAGGAAGTTAGCCAGGGACTTCGACAGCTCGGTCTTACCCACACCGGACGGGCCGGCGAAGATGAAGGAGCCGGATGGACGGCGCGGATCCTTGAGGCCTGCACGGGTGCGGCGGATGGCGCGGGAGACGGACTTGACCGCCTCGTCCTGGCCAATGATGCGCTTGTGCAGCTCTTCTTCCATGTTGAGCAGACGGTTGGATTCCTTCTCCGTCAGCTTTAGTACAGGGATGCCGGTCCAGTGCGCCAGAACCTCGGCGATCTGGTCCTCGCCTACCTCGGCGATTTCCTCAAGGTCGCCGGAGCGCCATTGCTTTTCCTTTTCCGCGCGCTCCTCGCCCAGCTTGCGCTCCTTATCGCGCAGGCCGGCTGCCTTCTCAAAGTCCTGGGCATCGATGGCCGCTTCCTTTTCCTTGCGGACCTCAGCGATATGGTCATCGACCTCACGCAGGCCCTTCGGCGCGGTCATGCGCTTGATGCGCATACGAGCGCCAGCCTCATCGAGGAGGTCAACGGCCTTATCCGGCAAGAAACGGTCATTGATGTAGCGATCCGAGAGGGAAGCTGCAGCATGCAGTGCCTCATCGGTGTAGGACACGCGGTGGTGCGCCTCGTACTTATCGCGCAGGCCCTTCAGGATCAAGAAGGTGTCATCCAGGGAAGGCTCTTCCACCTTGACTGGCTGGAAGCGGCGCTCCAGGGCCGCATCCTTCTCGATGTGCTTGCGGTACTCATCCAAGGTAGTAGCACCGATGGTCTGCAGCTCGCCACGAGCCAGCTTCGGCTTGAGCAGCGAGGCGGCATCGATGGCGCCTTCGGCAGCACCAGCACCAACCAGGGTGTGGATCTCATCGATGAACAAGATGATGTCGCCGCGCTGGTTAATCTCCTTGAGCACCTTCTTCAGGCGTTCTTCAAAGTCACCGCGGTAGCGGGAGCCAGCAACCAGGGAGCCCAAGTCGAGCGAGTAAAGCTGCTTGTCCTTAAGGGTCTCTGGAACCTTGCCGTTGACAATGTCGAGCGCCAAGCCCTCGACGACGGCGGTCTTACCAACGCCCGGCTCACCGATGAGGACCGGGTTATTCTTCGTGCGGCGAGACAGCACCTGCATGATGCGCTCTACCTCGGACTCACGGCCGACGACCGGATCGAGCTTGCCGTCCTTAGCGGCCTGGGTGAGGTTGCGGCCGAACTGGTCGAGCACCAGCGAATTGGAACGCTCGCCGGAACCGCCGGAGCCACCACGGCCGCCCGCGCCGGCACCTGCACCCGCGCCGACCGGACCGGAGCCCTGGCCGTTGGAGGAACCACCCTCCTGCTGGCCGCCCTCATAACCGGACAGCAGCTGGATAACCTGCTGGCGCACGCGCGGCAGGTCGGCGCCGAGCTTGGTCAGCACCTGGGCGGCAACGCCGTCGCCCTCGCGAATGAGACCCAATAGCAAGAACTCAGTACCGATGTACTTGTGTCCCATCTGCAGGCCTTCGCGCAGGGAAAGCTCCAAGACCTTCTTGGCGCGTGGGGTAAAGGGGATGTGGCCGGTGTGTGGCTGGCTGCCCTGGCCGATGATTTCCTCGACCTCGCGGCGGACATCCTCCAGGGAGATACCCATGGATTCCAGCGCCTTGGCGGCTACGCCTTCACCCTCATGGATAAGGCCGAGCAGGATGTGCTCGGTGCCGATGTAATTGTGGTTAAGCATGCGTGCTTCTTCCTGCGCCAAAACGATGACGCGGCGAGCACGATCGGTAAACCTCTCGAACATGATTCCCCTATACTTTCGCTTCTAATGTGATACCCACTCTAACGCGGCAGTCCGCCGATAATTTCCGGTTTTGTTCCCAGATGCCCGCAATACCGCCAGAATCCACCATATGCGCAGCTCACACGGGTGTACGCCGGTAGCGAACAGGGGCATGGGCATGTAATCTAGAATCGTTTTATCGTTCCCTGCCCCTCCCCACTATTAAAGGACGTAGCGACCGTGCCCCAGCTTCCTGAGTTCTTTGCCACCCAGCACAACCTGCACGAATTGGCCGTGTTGGATGAGGCTCCATCGTCTACCCTCTTTGCGGTCGAAGATGGAACCACGCACCAGCAGCTAAGCGTGGAAATCTTCGCGCCGGAAATTACCGGCGTGGTGGACAAGTCCACGGCACTGCATGGGTTGCACCACCCAGCCATCGCGCCGCTGGTAGGCACGGGCACTACCGCGGATGGGCAGGAATTCATCGTGCGCGAAGGGGTTTCCGGAACCCAACTTTCTGAGCTTCCCAGTGATCTCGGCCGCGAGGAGGCCGCCGACGTCTTCGGTCCGCTGGCGGGTGCGGTGGACTTCCTAATTTCCCGCGGGCGGGCAGACTTTGCGGTGCATGGGCTAAGGGAGGCCCGGGTGGGCGTCGATAAGCAACGCCAGGTTTCGGTGCTGGCTGCGGCCGGTCCATCCGGCGAAGAGCACGGCGATGCAGTGGCGGCGTTTAAAGAGCTCGTTGCCCGCAAATGCCCGGAGTATAAGCCCACTGGCACGGCAGAAAGCGCCAAGGATGTGGTCGCTTACCTGCGCCCGGAGCGCGATTTCGATACCGCGCAGATTCCCCGCGTGCAGGAGCCAGAACCACGCCCTCAGCAGCAGTTCGCCCCGCCGCAACAGCCGCAGCCGATGGCCCAGCCCATGGCGCAGCCGCAGCAACCGATGGCACCCGCGCCGAAGAAGAAGGGCAAGGGCGGGCTCATTGCGCTCATCACGGTGCTGGCGGTGGTCGCGATTGCTGCTGCGGCCGCGCTGTGGTTCTTCCTGTCCTACCCCAGCTGGAATGATAAGGAGCAAAACCTCGCGGATGCGTATCCGGACTTGGTGGGCTCCCGCAGCGGCCAGGACGGCTTCGATGGGGCTAAGTGCTCCTCGCGCGAGCCGGAACCTGGCCAGGAGGCCAAGATTTCCTGCGTGGGCGATGGGTTCAACTACATCGTGACCTACTACCCCAGCGTGGAGGAGCGCGATGCCATGCTTCCCGACGCCGAACCGGTCGAGCTTTCCAATGATCAGTGCACTATCCAAAGCTTTGAGACCACCGCGGATGTTCCGACCTACGTGATGGCCGTGGAAGGCACCCAGTCCGCATTCCTGGTGTGGGGCGATAAGGCTGAAGAGGAGCGGTTGAACCTGCCGCTGTGCGCCTCTTAACTCGCGCCCAAAAGTTAAAGGCCCGCTGGTGCGGGCCTTTATTTTGTCCTTGTGCCTATTCCGCGGAGGGTACGCGCTTGAGGAACGGAGCGAGCACAATGACTACCAGCGAAAGCACGCCGGCAAAAAGGAAGGCCCAGTGCGCGCCGTGAGCCGTCGCGGCTGCCTCGTCCATGCCTTGGGCCGCACCGGACTTGGTGCCACGGGTCAGGAAGGTCATCAGGAAGGCAGTGCCGGCCGCGCCCGCCAGCTGCTGCAGGGTATTGAGGATGGCGGAGCCGTGCGAGTAGAGCTCGTCTGGCAGGGAGGCCAGGGACGTCGTCATCAGCGGCGTCATCATAAGCGCGATGCCCAGCGCAAAAAGGATGTGCATGCCAATGACCATCCATACCGCACTGTCCTCGTTGAGCAAGGTCATCAGCCACGTGCCCGCGGCGAGAAGGAGGGCGCCTGGGATCATAAGCGGGCGGGGCCCGTGAATGTCATAGAGGCGGCCGACCATCGGCGAGATGCCGCCTTGGAGCAAGCCGCCAGGCATGACGACAAGCCCGGTGACCAGCGAGCTTACCGCCAGGGAAGTCTGCAGGTAGATCGGCAGGATATTGACCACGCCGAGCAATAGCCCAAACATGAGCAGCATGCCCAGTACCGCCACGGTGAAGTTGGGAACCGTAAACGGGCGCATGTCCAAAAGAGCGCGATTGTCCTTGGCCAGGCGCAACTGGCGGCGGGTGAAAAGCACCAAAGCCACGAGTCCGACGATGAGAACGACGATGTCTACCAGGCCATCGCCCTCCAGCATGTTTTCCAGGGACGATACGGCGTAGACCAACCCGCCAAAGGCGATGACGGACAGGACTACGGACGGGAAATCCAGCGGGGTATCGCGCTTATCTCCCACGTTGACTAGGCGGAAATAGCCGGCGGCGCAGATGAGGCCGAGCAGCGGCACCATGGTCCAGAAGATGACGTGCCAGCTAGACATGCTCAACACCAAGCCACCTACAGTGGGCCCGAGCGCTGGGGCCACGGAGATCACCACGGAGATAATGCCCATCACGCTGCCGCGGCGCTGCGGCGGGACGAGGGTCATCGCCACCGTCATCAGAGTGGGAATCATCAAGGCGGTGCCGGCTGCCTGGAATACTCGGCCTACCAGCAGCACGCCGAAGGCCGGGGCGAGCGCCGCGAGCACCGTGCCGGCAAGAAATACGCCCGACGATGCCAAGAAGATCTGCCGGGTGGTGTACTTATCCATGAGAAAGCCGGTGGTCGGGATGACCACGCCCATGGTGAGGAGGAAACCGGTAAGCAGCCACTGGGCGGAGGTCGCGGGGATGCCGAAGTCCGCCATGATGGTGGGCAGCGCCACCGACAGGGCGGTCTCGTTCAGGATCATCACCATCGCGCCGAGGACGAGGATGGTGAGGTTGATTTTTACCTCTGCGGAAATGCGGGGATCTGGTTTCTGAGACACCCAGACAGGATACTGAGGCCGCAGGTGCGGGGAAAGTCGAGGAGTATAGTTTTAGTGTCTTCATCCGCGCGGTGAGACCGCGCCACCCGAGCCTAAAGCGAGGTACACCCCAGTGCGTTTTCTCAACGATTCCCATCCGCCGTACGAATTGACCTACTCCGACGTTTTCATGGTCCCGAGCCACTCCGAGGTGGGCTCGCGCCAGTCGGTAGACCTCACCACCGAGGACGGCACCGGAAATACCATCCCGCTCATCGTGGCCAATATGACCGCCGTAGCCGGGCGCCGCATGGCCGAGACCATCGCCCGGCGCGGCGGGCTGACCATCCTGCCACAGGACCTCTCCTTAGAAGCGGCCGCAGAAACCATCGCCTCTGTGAAGGCGGCGGACTTGGTCTATGACACCCCAATTACCGTCAAGCCGCACCACACCGTGGGCTATACCAGCAACCTTTTGCACAAGCGCGCCCATGGTGCCGCAATCGTGGTCGAGGGGGACATGCCCATCGGCATCATCACCCCGAAGGACCTGCGCGGACAGGATAACTTCACCGCCGTCGGCCAATTGATGACCACCGACTTGGTCACGCTGCCGGTGGGCATTGACCCACAGGAGGCTTTTACCAAGCTGCGCAAAACCTCCCGCAAGCTGGCGCCAGTGGTCAACCCGGATGGCACCTTGGCCGGAATCCTCACGAGGAAGGGCGCGGTGAGGGCGAAGATGTACCGGCCGGGCGTCGACAAGCAAGGCCGCTTGCACATCGGTGCTGCGGTGGGCATCAACGGTGATGTAGAAGGCCGCGCCCGTGCCCTGGCGGAGGCCGGTGCTGACGTCCTCGTTATTGATACCGCACACGGCCACCAGGAAAGCATGCTTACCGCGCTGCGCAAGGTCAAGGCGCTGGAACTGGGGCTTCCCATCGCTGCCGGCAATATCGTCACGGCTGAGGGCGTGCGCGAGCTGGCCGCGGCCGGCGCGGACATTATCAAGGTCGGTGTGGGCCCGGGCGCGATGTGCACCACCCGCATGCAGACAGGCGTGGGCCGCCCGCAGTTCTCGGCCGTCCTAGAGTGTGCTGCGGCCGCCCGCGAGGTAGGCGCCCACGTTTGGGCCGACGGCGGCGTGCGCGACCCGCGCGATGTCGCCCTCGCACTTGCCGCAGGTGCCTCCAATGTCATGATCGGCTCCTGGTTCGCCGGCACCTTTGAATCCCCAGGTGACCTGCATAAGGATGCCGACGGCGCCTTTTATAAAGAATCCTTCGGTATGGCGTCGCGCCGGGCGGTGCGCGGCCGCAATTCCGATACCGAGGCCTTTGAGCGCGCGCGCCGCGAGATGTTCGAAGAGGGCATTTCTACCTCTCGCATCTACCTCGACCCCGAGCACGGCGGCGTGGAGCACCTGGTGGACCGGATTGTCTCTGGCGTGCGTTCCTCGTGTACTTACGCCGGTGCCGATTCCCTAGCCGCCTTCCGCGAACGCGCCACCGTGGGCGTGCAGTCCGCCGCCGGCTTTGCCGAGGGGCAGCCACGGGCCACGAACCGCTAACAGGCCGCGTGCTACGTTGACAGATATGTTGACTCGCTATGACCAAGCGGCCTCCCGCGCGGCCGCGCAGGTTATGGGGCAGTACTCCACCAGCTTCTCCCTGGCCACGCGGCTTCTGCGCGGACGGGTGCGCGCTGATATCCGCCACCTGTATGCGGTGGTACGCATTGCAGACGAGCTTGTCGACGGCGCCGCAGCCCAAGCCCACACCGACCCCGCCGCCGCGCTGGACGCCTACGAGCAGACCATCCTGGCCGCACCGCAACGGCGACTGCACACCGACCCGATAGTGCACGCTTATGCCATCACTGCTCGCCGCTGCGGCTTCCGCCGCGAGTACCTTGCTGCCTTCTTTAGCTCCATGCGTGCGGATCTCACCCAGCGCGAGTACTCCCCATCGGAATTGCAGGACTATATCTACGGCTCAGCGGAAGTCATTGGGTTATTGTGCCTGCAAATTTTCTTGGCCGAAGAGGACGTCTCCCCCGCCGACCGCGCCGCGATGGAGCGCGGCGCCCGCGCTCTAGGGTCAGCCTTTCAGAAGATTAATTTCCTGCGTGACCTGGGTGAGGATAGCTCCACTTTGGGCCGAACCTATTTTCAGCAGGCCCCATCGGGCCGGATTGATGAGGCCACCAAGTCCGCGCTCATCGCAGAGATCCGCCAGGAGCTCGCCACCGCCGCGCTCACCATCGACGTGCTCCCGGCTTCCGCGCGGGTAGGTGTGAGCGCGGCGGCGGATATCTTTGCTGAGCTTACCAATCGCCTCGCCGCCACTCCGGCTACGGCACTTGCCACCACGCGAGTATCCGTGCCGAACCACACCAAGGCTTGGCTCGCGGCCCGCGCGGTGCGCCGTCGCGGCCACAGCAACCTGACCCCGCCCCTAGCCGGAGATTAAGGAGAACAACATGCACGCCGTCGTCATTGGAGCCGGCATTGCCGGCCTCGCCACCGCCGCTTTGCTCGGCCGCGAGGGCTACGAGGTGACCGTCGTGGACTCGCTGGATGAGGTAGGCGGTCGCGCCGGCAGCTTTGCGGAGGCCGGCTTTCGCTGGGATACCGGCCCGTCGTGGTACCTCATGCCCGAGGCTTTCGATCACTTCTTTGCGCTGTGTGGCACCTCCACCGAGGCAGAGCTGGATCTAGTGGACCTCTCCCCTGCCTACCGCGTCTTTCATGGCGATGCGCCGGTGGACGTGCGCTCCGGGATCGAGGAAGTCACCGCGCTTTTCGAGTCGCTGGAGCCCGGCGCGGGGGAGAAAGTCCGCGCGTACTTAGCGCAGGCCAGCGATACCTATGAGATGGCGTTTAAACACTTCCTTTACACCACCTTCTCCGCGCCGCTGAACCTGGTGCACCGCGATATCCGCAGCCGGATTTCGCGCCTCATGGCTCTGCTGACGGTAAACCTAAAGCAGTACGTGGGCCAAACGTTTTCTGATGCCCGCCTGCGCCAAATCTTAAGCTACCCGGCGGTCTTTTTGTCCTCCGAGCCGGCCGCCGCACCGGCACTGTATTCTTTGATGAGCCACACCGACCTGGTGGAGGGCGTGCGCTACCCGCAGGGTGGCTTCGCGGCCGTAGTCCAGGCCATCTACCGGCAGGCACAGAAATTCGGCGCCACCTTCCGCTTGGGCGAGGAGGTGACCTCCATTAAGGTTGCCAACCGGCAGGTCACGGGCGTGCGCACGAATAAGGGCGCCATCCACGCCGATATTGTGGTGTCGGCAGCGGACTTGCACCATACCGAGACCCAGTTATTGCCGCCCCAGCTGCGCACCTACCCGGAGCACTATTGGGGTCGGCGCAATCCGGGCCTGGGCACCGTGCTCGTTTTGGCCGGGGTGAAGGGCGAGCTGCCCGAGCTAGCACACCATACGCTGCTTTTTAGCCAGGATTGGGATCCGGATTTCCGCGCCGTCTATTCCGGTCCGGAGCCTTCCCGGCCGTTGGGTGCCTCGGAGTCCATCTACGTGTCCAAGACCTCAGCCACCGACCCGAACGTAGCGCCCGCAGGCCACGAAAACCTCTTCATTCTGGTGCCGGTGCCGGCCGCGGAGGCGCCCGGGTTCGGCAATGCCTACCACGCAGAGGAATCCGAGCGCGTTGCCGCGATTGCCGACGCCGCCCTTAACCACATCGCAGCCACGGCTGGGGTGCCGGATTTGGTAGACAGGGTCGTCGTCAAGCGCACGCTCGGCCCTGCCGATTTTGCCGAGCGCTACCATGCCTGGTCGGCCAGTTCTATTGGGCCCGCGCACACGCTGCGGCAATCGGCGTTTTTGCGCGGGCGTAATGCCTCGCGCAAGGTCAGCGGGCTCTACTACGCAGGAGCCACCACCGTGCCGGGCGTGGGCGTGCCGATGTGTCTGATTTCGGCTGAGAACACTATTAAGCGCCTGCGCGGCGATAAATCCGCCGGGCCGCTTTCGCACTAGCCCAGGCACAGCAAAAGCCGCCAGCCACGCGGACTGACGGCTAAAGATGGGCCGCTGGGCGGCTACTTCTGCTCTGGCTTAACCAGTGGGAAGAGCACGGTTTCGCGGATGCCCAGGCCGGTCAGGGCCATCAGCAGGCGGTCCATGCCCATGCCGGTGCCGGCCGTAGGCGGCATGCCCTGCTCCATAGCGGCAAGGAAGTCCTCATCCAGCACCATGGCCTCGTCATCGCCACCGGCGGCCAGGCGAGCCTGATCCTCAAAGCGCTCGCGCTGGATAACCGGGTCCACCAGCTCGGAGTAGCCGGTTGCCAGCTCGAAGCCGCGGACGTAGAGATCCCACTTCTCGGTCACGCCCGGCTTGGAACGGTGCTGACGGGTCAGCGGGGAGGTCTCAACCGGGAAGTTCTTGACAAAGATGGGGCCTTCCAGCTGGTCCTCGCACAGGACTTCCCAGATTTCCTCCACCAGCTTGCCGTGGCCCCAGCCGCCGTCCTTGGGGACGTCAAGGCCGATGACGTCGGCAATGCCCTTGAGCGTTTCAACGTCGGTATCGATGGTGACCTCCGGCTGGCCCGGGAACTTGCGCTGTAGGGCCTCATTGAGGGAGGGGTACATCTCGATTTCGGGCCACTCTTCGCCGCCGAAATCGAACTCGGTGCCATCTGCCAAGGTGACGGTGGTCGAGCCAAAAACGTCGCGCGCTACGGCCTGGATGGACTCGCGCGTCATGCGGGCACAATCGTCGTAGTCGCCCCATGCAGCGTAGGTCTCGAGCATGGCGAACTCCGGCGAGTGGGAGCGGTCCACGCCCTCATTGCGGAAGTTACGGTTGATTTCGAAGACGCGGTCAATGCCGCCGACGACGGCACGCTTCAAGTACAGTTCCGGCGCAATGCGCAGGTAGAGGTCAATATCCAGCGCATTGGAGTGGGTGATAAACGGGCGAGCGGCCGCGCCACCGTGCAGGGTCTGCAGCATCGGGGTCTCGATTTCAACGAAGTCCTGGCTTTCCAGGTAGTTACGCAGCGCGCGCATGACCTTCACGCGGATCATGGCATTCTTGCGGGCCTCTTCACGGATAATGAGGTCGTTATAGCGCTGGCGCACACGGGTATCTTCTGCCATATCGGCAAAGGACACCGGTAGCGGGCGCAGGGACTTAGCGGCCATGGTCCACTCTGAGACCATGATGGACAGCTCGCCGCGGCGGGAGGAAATTACGCGGCCGCGCACGGAGATGAAATCGCCCAAGTCAACATCGGACTTCCACGCATCGAGGCGCTCCTTGCCTACCTCGGCCAAAGAAAGCATGGCCTGCACCTGGGTGCCGTCGCCATCTTGCAGGGTGGCAAAGCACAGCTTGCCGGTATTGCGCATAAAGATAAGGCGGCCGGCAATGGCGTGGGTTACCTCGGTTTCCTCGCCTGGGGCCAGGTAGGTCACGCCTTCTTCCGTGCCCGGCTCTTCACCCTCGGCCACTACGCGGAAATCGTGGCGCAAATCCTTCAAAGAGATGGTGCGCTCAACGGTGACCGGGTAGGCCTCTACGCCGGATTCCAGCAGGCGATCGCGCTTCTCGCGGCGGATGCGCAGCTGCTCAGGGACATCGTTTACTTCATTATTCTTCTGCTCGCTCACGTTAGCCTAGGGTAGTCGATCCCCACCGCAGCACGCGATTTAGCCCACGCCACCCTCACCCCGGAAAAGATTTACGCATAGTTCACTTAACCGTCACCTCCGCGCCAACGCACAGTTACTGAGATCTCCTTATATATATGGCTGTCCCATGTCTTATCAATATTTTCAACCCATTTGGAG
>ERZ1031337.129-NODE-129-length-11311-cov-12.393213_pt1 | contig 11311 bp, 8 predicted proteins | sample MGYA00518209_ERZ1031337 | MGnify/ENA primary metagenome ERZ1031337 (study PRJEB33718, sample SAMN03159846) | human skin metagenome | collected 2014-02-25 | study: EMG produced TPA metagenomics assembly of the PRJNA266117 data set (Human skin bacterial metagenome...
ATTTTCCAGGGCCCACCATCAGCAAGCGTTACACCACACTAAGGGACGCAACCGATGCGAAACGGCGAAGGACGCACAACCACCGACATTGATGTCGCTAGGGTCCCCGAGCTTGGGCCGCTCGCAGCTATTGAAGCCGAGATGAAGCAGATAGCTCAACGTCCTGGACAAGGTCCGCTGAGCTACCGGGTGAGAAGCGTCCAGCTGAAACGACCAGAAAGAGACAATGGCTACAGGGGTCCAACCTATGAAGTGAAAATCGACGCGTTGACGGGGGCAGTTGTGTTCCAGGCTTTCAGCCTGGATCTCACCGAACAACGGCATACCCAGCAGCCGCACGAGCGGGTGGAGCTCAGACCTGTATTAGGCGAACTCATCGCTGAGGAATTCGCTCCTTTTGCTGTGTACGCCACTGCAATTGAATCGCAGCTCGCAGACAAGATCTGCGCTATGAGGGAAGATCACCCCAACGGAAGGAGCAGCAGGTACCACGACCTGGCGGACATCATCACCATCTTGCTCACACAGCCGATTTCAGCGAACAAGATGGTAAGCGCATGCCAACACGAGGCGCGGCGGAGGAGAATTGAGATCCCGACGGAGATGTGGGCACCACCGTCGTGGGAGACGAACTTTTCTGCGCGTGCCACGACCTACTTCGGGCTGCCCGATGAATACCGCAGCTTCCCGGCAGCAATGTCGTATGTCCGCGAGGTACTGGATCCGGTGTTATCCGGTCAATTCGATGAACTCTATTGGAATCCAGACAGGCAACGATGGGAGGAGACCGCGTACAGTTGAGCCGATGGTAATACGAAACCGACTCAACCTCGCGGATGCGGGGCGCGACCGTAAGGTGGGATCCATGTTTGACCAGCTGACCGTGGACTACCTCGCGGAGCGCACCGACCACGCGAGTTTTGACCGCGGGCAGAAGATCGACCCGCAGCGCGTGGAGATCACCGAGCGCACCGACAACGTGGTGCGCTCCACGGTCACCGCGCCGCACGAGTACCACGTGCAGCTCCTGCTCAGCGGAGCCGACCTGCAGGCGGAGTGCGACTGCGCGATCGAGCACGAGTGGTGCCGCCACGCGGTGGCCACGGCGCTGAAGCTGATCCACGAGCGCGGGGAGGTTTTCACCCCGAACGTCCAGGCGGCGGCCGCGGCGGAGGCCGTGTTCGACGACGAGATCGACGAATACGTGGCCAACCTGCGCCACGACCAGCTCGTCCAACTCGTTCGCAATCTGCGGGTGGCGCAGCCGAATGTAGACCTGGCGCTGGAGGTTGGGGCGGCGGAGCACGGTGGGGGACCGGAGGCCGTCGGCAGGCGAATCGCCCAACGAGTGGACCGCTTGCGCCGCAAGAACCCCGGCTGGTCCGCGCGGCTGACCGCGGAGGTGGCGCAGGAGTGGTTCGCGCTGCTAGACATTTGCTCCACCTGCATCGACCGCGGCTGGGGCGCGCAGCTGGTGTGCCCGCTGGAGGCCGCCACCGAGGGCATCGGGCAGATGCTGCTTCGCACTGACGACGCCTACGGCTCGCTCGCCGACGCCTACCGCACCGCCATCATCCTCCACCTCGACGCCTACCGGCAGGCCCCGCCGACGCCGGGGGAGGTGGTGGAGTGGATCTCCAACCTGGTCTTCGACGAAACCGGCTTCGGCGAACCCGACCTGGCCGACTACGCCGACTGGCTGCACATCCCGGCCATCGACGAGCTGGAGCGCCGCCTGGACAAGCAGGACACGCAGGACGCCCACGGCCGCTACGGCGACGCCCTGGAGTACCTCCGCGAGGGCATCGCACGCCTGCGTGGCGACGACCTTGCGCTCGAGCAGATGCTTTCAGGCGACGAGCTGCTCGAGTTCTACGAGGAGCGCGCCCGCGACGACGACGCCCGCGACCTGCTCGAAGCCGCAATGAAAGAGCGCGTGAGCACAAAGCGCCTGGGTCTCGGCGGCACCGGCGTCTCCATGGAGGCACTGACAGCCCGCCTGGACCGCTACTTCGGCCGCGGGGCCCTACTCAAATTCCGCACCGCCTACGCCAAGGCCCACCCGGGCCGGGGTTTTCGCGAGCTGCTGAACGAAGACGGCGCCACCTCCGCCATGGCCCAGGAGGTCATCGACGCCGCCCCGAGCTGGATCCAGGGCAACCTCAAGCTGCTCTACGCCGAGCACTTCGACGACTTCGAGCTGGGCTACCGCGTGGCCACCGAGCACCCGCGCCCGGACGAGCTGGACCCGGAGCTGATCTTCGAGATGGGCACCGAGCTGATGTTCCGACTGGCGGAGCACTTCGCCGCAGCGGGCGACCTGCCCAGCTACAAGCGCCTGGAGGCGGAGCTGCGCGACATCCGCAAGTTCGTCGCCGACGACGCGAAAGCGCAGGCTCGCTTCAACGAGCTGGTGGGGGACCTGCGTGCCCGCTACGCCGGCCGCGCCGCAATCCGCGAGATCCTCGAGCGCATCTAACCACTGGCGTATAGAGATCCCCACTCCGCCGCTTCGCGCGGAGTGGGGATCTTTTTGTATCTAGAGCGTGGCCGCGCGTCTGGTTTGGAACTGCGCCTGGTCGCCGTTCATCGGGTAGAGGCAATTGGAAGCGAGCGATCCTTCCTCTGACTCGAGGTCGAGAGGTTCAGCACCTTCTGGTACCACCACAATGTTTTCTTCCGCATCAAGCCATAGCGACAGCAGGAAATCGTCTTCTGGCACGTCGTTGCCATCAAACACCACGAAGTGGTTCGCCTGTACGTGCTGTCTGTTGGGAAGTTCGGATACCGGGAGAATATCGAAAAGCGTTCTAGGCAAAGTCTGCATGGCCCATGCTGCTTCTGGGTGATCCGTAAAGACAGCAATCCGTTCGAGCTCCGGAAGTGCCTCGCCAGCGAAGTCCTGAGTTTGCGCTTCTGCTTCGTTGCTAGCGAAGGCTGCCTGGGCGTCCATACCGAAACGGCTCCGGTCAAGATCCACGGGCTGGTAGATTCCTCGGAAAGCTAACTGAAGGCGATTCTCTATTGGCAGGCCGGTATCCCAATGGCTGATTGCACGCACTGCTGAAGGGTTGATCTGCAGGAATCGGTGCAAGGTAGCAGGGTGTGTGACTGCTATTGCATCAGCCTTGCGCGCTACCGCCCAGAATCGCCTCGGAAGAGGATCTGGGGATTCCCACACGAAGCATGTCGTTGCGCCGAGTAGACGGGCACGATCGAGCAGCTTCGTGGCTTCGCACTGTGTTGATTCGTTAGCTTGCTCTAACTGGCGCTTCCAGGGGCCGGAAGTATTCGCTCCCGGGTGGATGACGGCAATGTCAAATGAGGCGTCGAGCTGCTCCATGAAAGAGCTAGGGGCAAGGTCCACTACCTGCGTGTACTGGCCCCACTCCTTACTCAATGAACGATCCGAGACTAGAGCGATTCGCGAATCAGCGAGGGTCCGATGAAGAACCGAAGGAGCGTTTGTCCGTCGCAATGGCCCGCTGCTGTAGTTGGATGCGTGTGGGTGAGAAGGATCCCACAGCGGAATGCCGAAGGAGTTCTGGCCTACGGAGCCGTCCAACTGTCCCACCTCGAAGCCATCAGGTAGCGGGACGTTACCCAAGACGACTCGTGCATCGGTGGCCTGGAAACAGTTCCAGGCAATCTGCGCAGCGAAGTGCGTCCGTAGCTCACCACGCGACGCAGAAGCGATCCATTCGAGCGTCTGAGCATCGTCAATGAACCAGGTGCTAGCAATTCCTGCTTGATCTGCAGCCTGAAGAACCGGAAGCGCAAGCCACCACGGTCCTTGCACAGCAAGTTCAGAGTGGGATAGGGCAACCGGGGTCAGCTGTGCTTTCACCGTCTCAAACCAACGATCGACACGTACGAATCCATCGACATGGATGCTCATGTCGTTGGGTGCTTCCAACGCGACACTCGAGTCGCTTACAGGGCTATATCCTTCATGGCGGATATAGCTGGGTGGTGCTACACCGACATAGGTTGCGATTGAATCCGATAGCTCGGCCTCATCAAATGTCGCCCCACTTGGGCGAACGATTGCGATAGAACCATTGTCATTCGCCGCCTTCGCTTGGACGGGTAGGAACTGGGTGAATCGCTTCTCGTCCGCCGCAGCAATGCCGCGGAAGAACATCTCCGCATCTTTCAAAGGACCTCGAAGATCTCGTGTCAGCGGAATGTGTTCGTCCAACACGGCAATTGCGGTTTCGGGGTCACCATCGTGCCAAGCCTCCGTCACTGTTCGCAGGACGCGGTCAGCTTCAGAGCTCTGAACCTGTGGTGAGCCTTCAGTAGCGACCATCGAGAAAATGAGATCCAGCCACTTCGCGCGAACTTCGGTCGTGCTGTATCGATGCGCATGACGCTGGGCAGCCCTGGAAAGCTGAGTGAATTCTGCTTCACTCTTGTAATCCGCGATGAATTTGGCGGCTGCCTCGGTTGAATCGAAGTTGAACTGTTCGCCGATAATCTCGTCAGAGCCTTCGCGCCTCCACGCGATGGGAACAGCGCCGCTAGCGGCTCCTTCGATGGCTGACAGGTGGAAGGTCTCACGCGTCGAGGGAGAGAGCAGCCAGCCGATGTCCTGTAGCCAGTTCGCGATATCCGGAGAAAACGGTTCGAAGACTACTCGCTGGCGCAATGCCGGATTAGAACCAATGCGGTGGTAGAACTCGCGGTAAGAGTCTTGGTGTGCTGACTTCTTCCATTCCCAGCCGTAGTTCCAGGGAGCGTGACCACGAATGTGGAGAGTAAAGCGTTCGTCTTCTGCGACCAGACGTTCCAAAAGGTCGAGTGCGCGATCCGGGCGTTTGAGGATCGGAACGATGCCGACTAGTCCGATATTGAACCTCGAATCGGCCGATTTCCGGCGGTCGAGGTCGCCGAAGTTCACGCTATTTGGGACGACTACCAGTTTTTCCTCTGGCCAGCCCCGCATCTCAATCGCCTTCTGGCGATAGAACTCCGATGCGAACACAATCGCAGCGCAATTGTCCACATTGAGTTCCGTGATCCAGTCCTGCAGCAACTCATATCCGTGAAGGTGAACGATTAACTTCTGGTCAGGACGAACATTCTGCGAGTACCAAATAGCATTCTTGGAGGCGAACTCGGCAATAATCACCTCGGCAGATTGCAGTAGCGGCTTACTCTTATTGGGCTGCGGCTTTGCATTTGCCTCAAAGAGGTCCACGCTCAATGCAATGTCTGCTCGCTGAATCAACGAGTCGACAAGGTCACCAGCGAACTTAAAATCCGCGCCAGCGAGCAGGACACGTACCGGGTTGTCTCGAACCACCGGCGTTCGACTGTAGTCAGGCAAATCGGATTCGAACGCGACAACAAACGGAGAAGGAACCCCTTCGGTCGGCTTCACCGCAGGCGCACTAAGACTTGCTTCAGAGACCTCGTGGCTATCAAGATGGAGGATGGCATCGCTGGAGCGCAAAACACTATTCTGGAGTCGAACCTCGTCCACGGTTGCTCCGACTGGAATGACGTGTACTTCAGAGCAGTCAGCGGCAATTTCGGAAGAACCGTGAAGGAATCGAGCTCCAGGATAATCCTCGAGAGGGTTTGTCCAACCGTCTCCTCCAACCCCTTTGTCCAGCACTACCACCTTGGGGGGTCGCTTTAACTGTGCTGCCTTGCGGATGAGCTTTTCGAAGGTGTGCGTCGCCCACTTTGGACCGAAACGGTTGTAATCGAAGACGAATACCTGATCCGCAGAATGCTTCTTTGCTTCACGTCTGAGCGAAATAGGTTGGAGTAGACGGGTCTTCGACGTAGCAGCGGGGACCCTGCTCTCGACATAGGCGCGTGAGTCTGGGCTTGTGAAGAGCAAAAGCCGGGCGCCAGCAGCAACGGTTTGGACAAAGTCCAACTTCAGATTCCGGGGATTGCCCGGTAAGAGAGGATCGTCTTCGAGCAGCGCCCAATGCGCAGGTTGAATCGATTTTCCTCCTGCCACGTAACGGCTCAGACTGATCCCTTGTGTCAGGACGACATCATATTGAATATATCGGCCGTCCAGGGCCTCCCGAAGGACGGAACGAGCATGGTATCGCGGGGGAACGCAGCCGGATTCTGAGTCAACTTCAGAATCTTCGCCCGGAACAACCACGCGTGCCCCTACATCGAGGAGGCTTCGCTCGAGCTCTTCGATGTGTTGATTCAGCAATACGGTGAGCTCAAGATTCGATTCCAGAACATTGGATGCAAAAGCGATGACCCACTGGTGATGGAGTGTGTCCTGGAGGAGCTCGAGATCAGGACAGAAAAGCATTCTTAAATGAGTTCTCACGCCAAGTTCCTCCCATTCTGGTGCTCAAGATACTGCTCGAGAACGCTCCATAAATTCGACTGTGGTGCATTCTCCTCGAGGTCTTCCTCTGGAATCTGTGTCAAGTTAACGGTCGAGGTTGAGCGGATGAACGGCTCTTCAACTCCCAAAGGCCGTTGAGGGCTGGCCAGGTAATAGACGATTCCGCCTCGCGAACGGATCTGCCTTCCCGTATCGAATACCTCTTGAGCGAGGTACTTACGAGATCCAGAGTCCGCCTTGAACCAGGGACCGCGGTCAAACGCTGAATTATGGATGACCAGACATTCAACCTCGCGGGAGCGGGCTTGATCTACAGCAGCCCCTGGAACAGCCCATACGGGGTCGAAACCATGTGAAGTGAGATGGTCTAGAAGCTCAGGAGAACCTATGAACAAGATCTGGCCACCGGACGAGTAGGTGCTCAATCCAAGAAGCTCTGCAAGAGTGATGCCATTAGGCGCTTGCTTCACCGCAGGGGTAGACGAACGCCCCAAACGCTCCAGTAGAGCTGCAACGTTTCCTGAAGGAGAGCGCATTTTTCTAAACTTCCTTGTCAAGCTCAGGGAATTTCTGCAGAACCATATTCCAAAGCATCTCGCGGGCTTCGTACGCGTCGCCAACGGGAGTCTTCACATCGACGGGCTTCTGCGAGAGAATCGAACCGTCTTCAACAAATCCCCATGATTTAGCGCTTGAACCTGCGTAGTCGCTCCACTTCGACGGGAGATACGGATTTACGGAATGGTGGTCACCGGAGACGGCGTCATTAACGATCAAGTAGTCCAGCTTCTCCGTCGTGGCCAAAAACTTGAGGTAGGGGAGGGAAGCATTGAAAGTAACCTGGTTCTCAACGCCCTTCGCCCCGACTCCGTCATAAGCGCGCTGCACTAGTTGATCAAACTGCTTCTTTGAGAAATTTCTGGGTCGGCGATTTCCCTCCGACGCCGGAATATAGTTAGTAAACACGTGCAGATGGACTTTCTCCGCGATCTTCGGGGGCAGAGTACGCATCGCCGCGGTGACCTCCCGGATTGAACGGGAGGAGTAGAACTCGCCAAAATATCCCAAGTTCAATTTCGCTGGGTCTGGCTCCAGAGAGGTGCGCTCCATCTTGTAGTAGCTTCGGGGAAGCGTGGGGTGGTTGCTTACTTCCCCGACTTTGTCTACTCGCTCAGCCAGTGCTGTAGAGCCCACATGCTCGAGCATTGTGAGTTTTTGGTTCGTGTTGGTGAAAATAATTCGGTCTGCGAACGCATACGCCAAGTTTTCCGCAAGAAAGAAAACCGAAAGACTGCTCACGTCCAAATCTGGATACTCGAGAGTAAGAGCCTCGATCATCGTCGAGCTGACTTCATCAGCAGGAACTGCAGTGCCACGAGGAAGACCTTCGACGTCTAAGGAAAGAGGGTCAGAAAACTCGGCGACCCATTCGACCTCTGGGTTTCGCTGTTTGAAGAGAAAACCGGCGTAAATCGACGGTGCCCACATTGCGCGTGAGTACACCATCTCGTAGTTGGCGGTTGTGTGCATGGAGTTTGCGACTTCAGCTGCGCGCACAGCGAATGCTTTGAAGGGCTCCCAAGAAGCCCATGAGGCAGGCAACGGCAAGAAGTATTTGGATGCGACGTAGGGTTCTGCAATCTTCTCGATCGTGGGATCTTGCTTCTTCTTGTGTAGAAATGAACATGCAACAACGTCGAATGTTTTAGAGAAATTTCTCAACCGTTTGGACGCGACCGTTGCACCTGTGTCCTGAAATGGGGAAAAGTTGTAAAGAAGTGCTAGTGCGGTTGCGGGTGGCTGAGCTGCATGCCAAGGAAACCCGTTGGGGCAGTGAAGCTGGATGTAGTCCGAATAGGGTTTTCGGTCCTCCGGGTGAGACTCAAAGTGCTCCGGAAGCCAAGAAACCGCCTTCGTGGAAATCTCGGATAGCGATCTACTCAACTGCCAATCTCGAGATGTGTTCCGTTCGTGCTCTACCAAGTTGATGAGCGCGCAAGTTGCCTCGAGGTCCATGCCCTGTGGCGAACGATTGCGTGTCGGAACCCTGAGCCCCAACAATTTTGAAAGGGATTCGAAGGCCTCAAGAATTCGAGGTTCGCGTGCGTCGAGAATCTCGGCAACGAGCGTGTCGTGTCGAGAGTTGAAGCTGGTGCTGGACATCTATAGCTTTCCAGTAATTTGGGCTGCCGCGATGCGGGCCAAACGTGATTCTCGGCGTAGTTGATTTACAGCATCGTGAATGTCCGCTGAAACATCACCAGTTGACTTGTTTTGGATTGCGCTTTGCTCTTCGGCCAATACCTCCAGCTTGCGTTCCATACCAGCAAGTTGGTCGAGTAGTGGCTGGCCATCAAAGGCAGAACCAGAAGCCTGAGGCATTCGTCGAACGGCAGACAACTGCTCACGCATACGCAGATGTCCCAAAACTGGAAGCGAAGCCAGTGCGAGACCTAGGAAGAGTAGGGCGGCTTGGAAGAGTCCAAAGGCGGCGAGCACCGCACCAATCAGGGCAAAACCACTGGCAAGTAGTGCAGTTGCCCTGTAGGCAACTTTGTTGTCGATTTTCACGTTAAGCTCCTACCCCTGTCTTATGACTGACGTGGCCAGAGGCCTTTTGTATCGATCACTGTCTTATTGGTCATCTCAGGCCCCCACAAATCGACAAATTCGTTGTGGTCAACGAGCAACACAATTACATCGGCGCTCTCGACTGCCTTTTCAACTGCAGCAAGTTCGATGTTTTCAAACTTCGATAGGGAGGAAGGCAACTCGGCGACATTTGGTTCGACGGCGAGCACGCGGTTGCTACCGAAATTCGAGGCTATGTCCTCTGCAATCTTCAGTGACGGAGATTCACGGAGATCGTCGATGTTCGCCTTAAAAGCAAGGCCGAGTACAGCGATCGTTGAGTCCGGCTTGGCGCGAACAGCTTCCTCAACCTTGGACAGGACCCATTTTGGTTTGCCGTCGTTGATCTCGCGGGCGGTACGGATGATTCGAGAATTCTCCGGGTCTGAGGAAACGATGAACCAAGGGTCCACAGCAATGCAGTGGCCACCAACGCCGGGACCCGGCTGCAGGATATTCACACGTGGGTGGTGATTGGCCAGCTCGATAAGTTCCCAAACGTCAATTCCGAGTTTGTCTGCGATGATCGAGAGCTCGTTCGCGAAAGCGATGTTGACATCGCGGAAAGAATTTTCCGTCAGCTTCGCCATTTCGGCTGTCACATCGTTTGTCGGAAGCAGCTCGCCGTCGCAGAACGAGCGGTAAATCTCAGTAGCCATTTCGGTCGCCCGCGGAGACATGCCACCGATTATTCGATCGTTTGTTCGCAGCTCTTCGAGTGCCTTGCCGGGTAGGATGCGCTCTGGGCAATGCGCGAAGTAGATAACCGGCTTGCCCTCGGGATTATCGTCGCCATCAGCGGCTAGATCAGGTCGGTTCTCCAGGATGCGATCCGCCATTTGGCGGGTGGTGCCCGGAGGGGAAGTGGACTCAAGCACTACGAGCGCACCTTCGCGGAGTTTCGGGGCGATCGCGTCGGCCGCAGAAAAAATAAAAGAGGTGTCCACCTTATAGTCGTCTGCGAACGGGGTGGGCACAGCTACTACGTAGGCATCCGTCTCAGGCATTTCGGTCTGAGCCTTAAAATTGCCAGCCTCCAAGGTTGCACGAAGAGCGTCTTCCAAGCCGGGCTCAACAATGGGGGAGACACCGGAGTTGATCTGGTTGACACGATTAGTGGACACGTCAACGCCAACAACTCGGACACCGCTCTGTGCGAGGACTACGGCGGTCGGTAAGCCGATGTAGCCCAAACCGACAAAAGCCAGAGAATTAATCATGGGGAGCCTCTCCGAAAATTAGGAAGTATTCTCTCTCAGAGAACTTTAGTCCATACCCGGTCATCTCGCGGTCAGCGGTTCTACTCAGCATTTACGCAGTAGGAGATAGACTGCATTCCTATGACGAAGCGCTCCCGCACCCGCCGCCCCAGCACGGTCCCCGTTGCCAGCCGCGACCGGGAGAACGCCGAGCGCGCCGCCCGCCGCAAGCAGCGCGGCCGGGCCATCGCGTTTCCGAAGCAGGACATGGCGAGCGTGGTCATCCTCATCGCGGTGCTGATCCTCGTGCTGCTGGCCATCGCCGCGCCGCTTCGGAACTTCTACGAGGGCCGCGCCGAGATCGCCCGCGCCAACGAGTCCATCGCCCGCCTGGAGGCCCAGAAAAAGGCGTTGGAGGACGACATCGCCATGTACGACGACGACGCCTTCCTTAAACAGGAAGCCCGCCGCCGCCTCGGCGTGATGGAGGAGGGCGAGACCGCCTGGCGCATCATCGACCCCCGCATGACCGCGCCCGAGGCCATCACCACCGGCAAGGACGACATCCCCGACACCCGCACCTGGCCGCAGGTGATGTGGGACTCCCTGCGCGAGGTCCCAGCCGAGGAGCTTCCGCCTATCGACGACGCTCCGCCCGCCCCCGCCCCCGAAGCGCCGGCGCCGGAAGCTCCCGTTCCGGAGGCCCCGGCACCGGAGGTGCCTGCGCCCGAAGCTCCCGCGCCAGCGCAGTAGCCAGCGTGTGGGACAATGGCCCGCATGCACATTCCTCCCACAGACGAACAACTCGCCACCGTTGCAGAGCAGCTCGGCCGCACCCCGCGCGGCGTGCTCGCCATCGCGTACACCACCCCGGACAACCAGCCGGCCGTGGTGAAAACTGCGCCCAAACTTGACGACGGCACCCCGTTCCCCACCCTGTACTACCTCACCGACCCGCGCCTGACCGCCGAGGCGTCCCGCCTCGAGGTCGCGCAGGTGATGAAGTGGATGGAACACCGCCTCAACGAAGATAGCGACGCTGGCGAGCGCCTCCGCGCCGACTACCAGACCGCCCACGAGCACTTCCTAAACGAGCGCAACGCCATCGAGGACCTGGGCACCGACTTCTCCGGCGGCGGCATGCCGG
>ERZ1031337.130-NODE-130-length-11171-cov-6.282386_pt1 | contig 11171 bp, 7 predicted proteins | sample MGYA00518209_ERZ1031337 | MGnify/ENA primary metagenome ERZ1031337 (study PRJEB33718, sample SAMN03159846) | human skin metagenome | collected 2014-02-25 | study: EMG produced TPA metagenomics assembly of the PRJNA266117 data set (Human skin bacterial metagenome...
CCCGACGCGCCCTGGTTACCGCGCGCACCTTCTCCATGGCCTCGCTCACCGCGCCACCATAGGCATGCACCAGCCCGCCGGCCCCCAGCTTGATGCCGCCGAAGTAGCGCACGACTACCGCGCATATATCGAGCATGCCGGAGCCCTTCACCACGTCCAACATCGGCTTTCCAGCCGTGCCGGAGGGCTCACCGTCATCGGAAGAGCGCTCCACCGGGTTCGCGCCATCAACGTGAAAGACGTAGGCGGAGCAGTGGTGGCGGGCGTCGGGAAAGCGGCTGCGGGCGGCGTCGATAAACGCGCGGGCCTCTTCCTCGTTGGTGACGCGACCAATCAAGGTAATAAACCGGGATCGCTTAATTTCAATTTCGTGTTCAACCTGGCCCACGGGGCGACGATAAGAATCCTGCATTAGGCCACGAGGAATTCGTACTCGGGGGTGCCGGGCTTGAGGTACTGCACCGAAATCTTGGATTCTCCCATGCGCTCTAGCAGGCCGTCGAGGTCCTCGGCGCGGCTAAGCTGCAGGCCCACCAGCGCAGCGCCCGTCTCGCGGTTATTGCGCTTTAAGTACTCAAAGAGCGTGATGTCATCGGTCGGGCCCAAAATCTCCTGCAAGAAGTGGCGCAGCTGGCCCGGCTCCTGCGGGAAATTCACCAAGAAATAATGCTTCAGACCGCGGTGGACCAAAGAGCGCTCCATGATCTCGGCGTAACGCAGCACGTCATTATTGCCGCCAGAAATCACGCACACCACCGTCGAACCGGGCTCCAGGTCCAACTGGTGCAGGCCCGCTACCGACAGTGCACCGGCCGGCTCCGCAATGATGCCCTCATTTTGATACAGGTTGAGCAGGTCCGTACACACCGCGCCCTCGGACACGGTGTCAAAGCTCAGGCGCTCGCGATTGGCGTCCAAAATCTCATAGGGCAGCGCGCCCAAGCGCTTTACGGCCGCGCCATCGACGAAGGGGTCGACCTCCTCCAGCGTGACCGGACCGCCGTGGTCAAACGCCGCTCTTAGCGACGCCGCCCCCTCCGGCTCCATGCCCACCACCCGGGTGTGCGGTGCCATATCCGCCACGTAAGAGGTGATGCCGGAAATCAGGCCACCGCCTCCCACAGGAACAACGATGGTATCGAGAGACTTGCCCTTGGCCGAAAGCTGCGCCACAACCTCCGCCGCGACCGTGCCTTGTCCGGTGATGGTATCGCGGGCGTCGAAGGGCTCGATGAAGGTGGCGTCGCGCTCGGCGGCGTCGGCATGCGCGGCCGCGGCTGCTTCATCGAAGTTGGCGCCGACCACCACCAGCTCCACCTGGTCGCCGCCATGGACCAAGATGCGGTCGCGCTTTTGCATCGGCGTGGGCTCCGGCACAAAAATCTTGCCGGCTATGCCCATCGTGCGGCAAGCATAGGCCACGCCCTGCGCATGATTGCCGGCCGACGCCGTAACAATGCCCCGGCCGCGCTCTTCCTGGGGAACATTCGACATACCGTTTAACGCGCCGCGAATCTTATAGGAGCGCACGTCCTGCAGATCCTCCCGCTTGAGATAGACCTCGCAGCCCGTCTCGGCCGACAGCCGGGCGCAGTACTGCAGCGGAGTCGGGGCGATTTCCGAGCTAATCCGCGCCTGCGCCTGCTGGATATCGGATGCATGGATGGTCGAATCAGTCATGTCTTGACAGTCTACCCATTCACGGGAAATTCACTGTCCTTTAGTTGCACCGTTACCTCCATCAGCAATAGTGGACATAACCATAAGAAAGGAATATCTATGCTCAAGCGCATCTCTCTCTGCGTTACCTCCTCCCTCGTCCTGGCCTGCGCCCCAGCCGCCCACGCCCACATTGTGGATAACGTGCTGGAACACTCCGCCCCCAACGCCGCGCTGCAACTGACCCCCATCGGTTCCCATGAATCCGGCGTGCTAGGCAAATCCGCCGCCGAAATCGTCGCCTACCACGCTGCGTCCCAGCGAATCCTCACCGTCAATGCGCGCTCCGGTGAGGTCGATATCCTTGACGCCTCCGATCCCACCCAGCCGCGCAAGATCGGCGCCATCTCCGCCGGCGGGGACAAGGAAATCAACTCCGTGGCCGTGCGCCCCGATGGCCTGGCCGTCGCCGCGGTACAGCAGGTGGACAAAACCGACAAGGGCGAAGCGCTGTTCTTCAATGCCGAAACCGGCGAGGAGCTTGGGCGCGTAGGCGTAGGCGCCCTGCCCGATAACGTGCACCTCACCGCCGACGGCCGCCACGCGCTGGTAGCCAACGAGGGCGAGCCTTCCGACGCCCTCAATGCCGAGGGCACCGCCTACCTCAAGGACCCAGAGGGCTCCATTTCTGTCATCAGCCTGCCCGCGGACGTCGCGGCGCCCGCGCTTGGCGACGTCCACACGGCCGACTTCACCGCCTTTGACACCGCCGACCTTGACCCTTCAATCCGCGTTTTCGGCCCCTCCGCGCACCATAACCTGCCCTCGCGGGACTTCGAGCCGGAATACATCTCCTCCGCAGGCGGCAAGGCCTATGCCACGCTGCAGGAAAACAACGCGATCGCGGTCATCGGTATCGAGTCTGCCACCGTAGAAAAGGTCATCCCCGCTCATATCGCAGACCACTCCCAGGTGCCGATGGATCCGTCCAATAAGGATGACGCCGCGGAGCTGCGCACCATTCCGGTCAAAGGCCTGTCCATGCCGGACTCCATCGGTGCCTTCGAGGCAGGAGGCCAGACTTATTTCGCCACCGCCAACGAGGGCGATGCTCGCGAGTGGGGAGGCTATACCGATGAAGTAGAGCTCAAGGACCTGGTAAAGGACGGCAAGGTCTGTGATGACCTCGAGCTTCCCGAGGGCATCGAGGACAAGAAGGTCGCCGGCAACCTCAAGCTCACCAACGCTTCTGGCTGGAACGAAGAAAAGGAATGCTTCGACGGCCTGTATTCCTATGGCTCGCGCTCCTTTAGTATCTACGACGCCGAGGGCAACGTCGTCTTCGACTCCGGTGCGGACTTCGAGAAAGTCACCAAGGATATGCCCGGCCTTAACTTCAACGCCGATAACGAGGATCCGGATTTCGATGACCGCTCCGATAATAAGGGACCAGAGCCGGAAGCCTTGACCATCGGCAAGGTTGGCGATCGCACCTACGCCTTCATCGGCGCAGAGCGCGTGGGCGGCATCTTTGTCTACGACGTAACCACCCCTGCCGAGGCAAAGTTTGTCACCTACGTCAACAATCGCGATTTTTCCGTTGACTATGACGAAAATGATGTCGCAGCCACGACCCTGGCCGGCGACCTCGGACCAGAGGGCCTAGCCTTCGTTCCCGCCGCAGATTCCCCTACCGATAACGCACTCCTCATCGCCGGCAACGAGGTCTCCGGCACCACCACCGTGTTCTCCGTCAAGGACCTGCTTGCCGACGCCTCCGATAACACCGATTCCCCCTCCACGTCCGCGGGTTCCACTGGTTCCAGCAGCGGCAGCAGTGGCAGCAGCGTCGCTGCCGGCGTGGGCATCGTGGCCGGTTTGGTAGGTCTTGGTGCCCTGATCGGCGGGGCGCTGGGCTTCCTGCCGAAGACCGTCGACGAGTTCTATGCGCTGTTGCCGGCGCAGGTGCGCAAGCTTTTGCCATAGATCTTCTGGAATTTACCTGCTAAATTATTTGAGGCTAATACCTCTCACTCTAAAGGAGAACCATGCGCAACCGTCTCAGCACTTCGCTCGTCGCCGCCACCGCCGTGGCAGCGGGCCTTGTTGCACCAGCAACCGCTTCTGCCGCTGAAGAGCAGCCGAAGCACATCTCGGCTGAATGCCAGGCCGAGGTCGATAAGGCGAAGGAAGAACACCTCAAGAAGATCGAGAACGGCGAGCTCGGATCTTCCGCCCGCACCCCGCAGGAGCTCATGCAGGGCCTAGCTAACGGCTACGGTTCTTCCGGAATGCCCAAGGAGCCGGACTGCGTAGCCAAGGAGGCGGAACAGCGCCAGATCGAGGCACTCGAGAAGCTTCCCATCTGGGGCTCTTCCACCCCAGAAAAGTTCCTCGAGGTCATGAGCTGGGTGACCGTAGCCGCCAGCCTCGTCGCTGCGCTGCTGCAAGCTTTCAACATGGTTGCCACGGTGAACCCGGCTGTGCTGGAGCCGATGAAAAACGCCCTCAAGCAGCTGGGCGTGCGCTTCTAAGCACTGAATAATTGAGCCGCTCCGGAGTTCCGGAGCGGCTTTGCGCGTTTTTAGAACAGCTCGCGGGTAGCGATATCAGCGCCCTCGACCAAGGACCGCAGCTTCGCCCACGCAATCTGGGGGTGCAGGCGGCCGCCGAGGCCGCAGTCGGTCGACGCGATGACGTTTTCGGGGCCGACTACCTCGGCGAATTGAATAATGCGATCGGCCACGAGGCGCGGATGCTCTACCGCGTTGGTGGAGTGAGAGACCACGCCCGGGTAAATCACGGTGCCCTCCGGCAATGCGTGGTCCTGCCAGACGCGCCACTCATGCGCGTGGCGCGGCGAAGCGGCCTCGAAGGAGAATCCTCCGACCTCGGCACGCAGGATTTCCTCGACGATATCCGCAAAGGGCACGTCGGTAACGTGCGGTCCGTGCCAGGAGCCCCAGCAGATATGCAGGCGCGTTTGTTCCTTGGGCAGGCCGGCGATGGAATCATTGAGGACGTCGATGCGCTCGCGGATAAAACCGCGGAAGTCCTCCACCGACGGCTCCGGGTTGATTTGGTCCCAAGCCTCGGCCAAGTCGGGCGCGTCGAATTGCACAGTAAGCCCAGCATCGGTGATGGCCTGGTATTCGGTGCGCATGGCGCGGCCGACGTCGGCAAGCAGCTCATGCTCATCGTCATAGTAGCGGTTGGTCAGGCGTGCGGCCGAGCCGGGCGAAAGGGCGGCGATGAACCCGGGGGTGCCGGCTGGGAGGGCGTCGGCAAGCAAGCGCACATCGGCGGCGACTTCATCCTGGCCGATGTAGGTTACCGGTCCGGTGAACTCTGGGTTCGCCACCTTGGCGCGGCCGGTGAAGATGCCAGAATCCGGATCATTATAGGCCTCCGAGAACAACGCGCGGTCGCGGCGATCAATAAACGACGTCAGCCGCGGCTCACCCGGCTTGGAGCGCACCACCTCGGCCGATTCCCAGCGGTCGGTATCCGTCATCGTCAGCCCACCCAGGCGGCTAAACGAATAATTCCACCACGCGCCATAATCCACCGCGCCAGAGGTGATATGGCCGTACTCGCCCTCGTTAATGATATCGAGTCCGAGATCGAGCTGCCGCTTGACGACGTCCGCCACCGCAGACTCCAAAATCCCCTGAAACTCCGCGACCGGCAGCTCTCCGCGCTGCAGGTTGGCTTCCAGCAGCTCCGGGGTGCGCGGCAGTGAGCCGACGTGGGTGGTGCGAATCTTGTTAACCATCAGGTTTTCTCCATCAATATAGACTGTGCTGTCTAGATTAGTGGAGAGCGCCTGCCGCCGCCGAGTTTAAATTCAGCCTAATATGCCCGCGCCCATGGTGGCCTTGAGGTCGCCCATGAGGTTGCCGGATCGCTCCACACGCAGGTGGTCGCCGAGGATCATGGTGGTGGACTCGGAGCCATCGACAAGCTCGAGGTAGACATCCGACTCGCCCTGGTTTTTGAGCAGGACCTGCTTGAGGCGGGCAATGTTTTCCATGGTGCACTGATCCGTGCGCATGGTCAGCCGCAGCGGCAGGCCGGCGCCACCGCCAGGGCCCAGCTCCGGCACCCGGATATCGGAGCAGAACAGCGAGCGGCGTTCATCGCGCACCTTGACGTTCACTCGCGCGAGGATGATATTGTCCTCGACAATCTGCGGGGCGACGAGCGAGTACACCTTGTTGAATACCAGGATTTCCACCTGCGCGCCATTGTGGTCTTCCACCGTGACAATGGCCCACGGCGAGCCATCGCGCTTGGAAAAGCGACGGTCCACGCCCGAAATGATGCCGCCGATGATGAGCTCTTGGCCGTTATGCACCTCGTCGTTGAGGATCTTGGTCAGCGGCGTATCCGTCTGCGCGGCCAGCGCCTCCTCGAAGCCATCGAGAGGGTGGCCGGAAACATATAGGCCCAGCATCTCGCGCTCGAGGGCAAGTTCGTGTTTGCGATCCCAGTTGTCTTCCGGGATATCCAAGGCAAAGGCGTTGGAAGCCGCGTCGTCCTCTCCCCCGCCGATTCCAGCGAAGAGATCGAACTGGCCCTTATCCGCGGCCTTCTTGGTGGTTTGCACCGCATCCACCGCGTCCTCGTGGATGAGCATGAGGCCCTTGCGCGGGTGGTTCAAGTCATCGAAGGCGCCGGCCTTAATCAGCGCTTCTGTCACGCGCTTAGTGCAGGCGGCGAGCTCGATCTTGTCCAGGTAATCACTAAACGAGATAAACGCGCCCTTGTCGTGGCGGGATTTGATGATGGATTCCACCACTTCCGAGCCGACATTGCGGATAGCGCCCATGCCGAAGCGGATATCCTCTCCCACCGCCTGAAAGTCCTCTTCGGACTCGTTGACGGACGGCGGCAGCACCTTAATGCCCAAGTGGCGGCAGTCCGAAAGGTAGATGGCGGACTTATCCTTCTTATCGCCCACCGAGGTCAACAGCGCGGCCATATATTCCGGTGCGTAGTAAGCCTTGAGGTAGGCCGTCCAGAAGGACACCAAGCCGTAGCCCGCGGCGTGGGACTTGTTAAACGCGTAGGACGCGAAGGGCTCGATGGTGCCCCAGAGCGCATCCATGGCGGACTTGGAGTAGCCATTTTCTTGCATGCCGCCCCAGAACTTGTCGTACTGCTGGGCCAGCACTTCGGGCTTCTTCTTACCCATTGCCTTACGGAAGCCATCTGCCTCGCCGGCCGTGTAGTTGGCGACCTTCTGCGAGATACGCATGATCTGCTCCTGGTAGACGATGAGACCGTAGGTCTCATCCAGGATTTCCTTGAGCGGCTCTTCCAACTCCGGGTGAATTGGAGTGATTTCCTTACGGCCATTTTTACGATCCGCGTAGTCCCAGTGGGCGTTGACACCCATCGGACCGGGGCGGTAGAGCGCAAGGGAGGCCACAATATCCTTAAAGCCGGTCGGCTTCATGCGCTTGAGCAGCTCTTGCATGCCGCCGGAGTCGAGCTGGAAGACGCCCAGCGTATCGCCGCGTGAGAGCAGGTCATATACTTTGGAGACCTTGGGGTCGTCGGCATGCAGCTGCTCTAGGTGGACTTCTTCGCCGCGGTTGCGCTTGATGTTTTCAATCGCATCGCCGATAACGGTGAGGTTGCGCAGGCCCAGAAAGTCCATTTTCAGCAGGCCAATGGCCTCGCACGCCGGGTAGTCCCAGCCGGTGATATAAGCGCCGTCGGCCGGGCGCTTCCACATAGGAATGTGGTCCATGAGCCGGACCGAAGCCATAATCACCGCACAGGCGTGTACGCCCGCCTGCCTGACGACGCCCTCCAAACCCCGCGCCGTGTCATAAATCTTCTTCACATCCGGGTCGGATTCCACCATCTGGCGGACCTCGGCGGCCTCGGAGTAGCGCTCGTGGTCCGGGTCCGTGATGCCCTTGAGCGGAATGTCCTTGGCCATGATCGCCGGCGGCAGCGCGCCGTTGATGCGGTCGGCCATCTGGAAGCCGGGCTGACCAAAGTGCACCTTGGCCGAGTCCTTAATGGCCTGCTTGGTCTTCACCGTGCCGAAGGTAATCACCTGCGCCACCTTGTCTTCACCCCAGCGCTCGGCCGCATAGGTAATCATTTCGCCGCGACGGCGGTCATCGAAGTCGATATCGATATCGGGTGCGGACGGGCGCTCAGGGTTCAAGAATCGCTCGAAAAGGAGATCGTGCTCCAGCGGGTCGATATTGGTAATGGTCAGCGCGTAGGCGACAAGCGCGCCGGCCGCCGAACCACGGCCCGGCCCCACACGAATGCCCACGGAGCGTGCGTGCTTAATGAGCTCGGCCACGATGAGAAAGTAGGACGGGTAGCCCTTCATCTCAATAACGGAGATCTCATACTTGGCGCGCTCGATATACTCCTCCGGAACATCCTGGCCGGGGAAGCGCTTTTGCAGGCCCTCCATCACCTCATGGGTGAGCCAGGAAGTTGGGGTGTGGCCCTCGGGGACGTCGGCAATAGGCATGCGATCGTGGGTGTGTTCTTCCCAAATCTCGCCGTAGTCTTGCACGCGCTCAGCAATCCACAGGGTGTTATCACAGCCATCTGGAATCATATCGTCCCAGGTCTCGCGCATCTGCGCGGCCGACTTAATGTAGTAGCCGGTGCCGCCGAACTTGAAGCGGTCCGGGTCCATGAAAGTCTTGCCGGTCTGCACGCACAGCATCGCCTCGTGCGCCGGCGCCTGGGACTCCAGCACGTAGTGACAGTCATTGGTCACCAGCGGGGGCAGGTCTAGCTTGCGACCGATTTCTAGCAGGCCATCGCGCGTGCGCTTTTCGATATCCAGCCCATGGTCCATCAACTCCAAAAAGAAGTTGTCCTTGCCGTAGATATCCTGCCACATGGCCGCGGCCTCCAGCGCCTCGTTGAACTGGCCGAGGCGCAGGCGGGTCTGGACGTCGCCAGAGGGGCAACCGGTGGTGGCGATGATGCCGTCTGCGTGCTCGGCGATGAGCTCGGCGTCCATGCGTGGCCATTTGCCCAACTGACCTTCGTAGGAAGCCAGCGAAGACAAGGTAAAAAGGTTGCGCAGGCCGGTGGCGTTCTCCGCGATCATCGTTTGGTGGAGGTAGGCACCAGAGGCGGAGACGTCGTCGCGCTTTTGGTCCGGCGTGCCCCACAGCACGCGCTTTTTGTTGAAGCGGGATTCGGGCGCCATATACGCCTCGATGCCGATGATGGGTTTGACGCCGGCGCCGGTCATGCGGCGGTAGAAGGCATCAGAGCCATACATATTGCCGTGATCGGTCATGCCGACGGCCGGCATTTCTTGGCGGACCACCTCGTCTGCCAGCATATCGACCTTGGCCATGCCGTCCAGCATGGAAAACTCGGTGTGGTTGTGCAGATGGACGAAGGAGGAGTTTTTGGCCATGCGGCTCATCATAGCGGGGCGGTCAAAATGGGCTATTATTTTGTGATGCTCTACACGCTCGCCGCCTACATCATGTGGGGATTTTTCCCCGCGTTCTTCCCTCTGTTGCTGCCGGCATCGCCGCTGGAAATCTTGGCTCATCGCGTGTTGTGGACCGCGGTGTTGGTTACGGGATTTTTATTCCTCAACGGCCGGTGGCGCGAAATGGCGCGCATGGACAAGCGCACGTGGGGTTGGCTTGCGGCCGCGGGTGTATTCATCACGGTCAATTGGGGTACCTACGTGGTGGCGATTAATAGCAACCACGTGGCCGATGCGGCGCTGGGGTACTTCATCAATCCCCTGGTGTCGGTCGCCCTTGGCATGGTGTTTTTGAAGGAACGATTGCGGCCGTGGCAGGCCGGCGCGGTGGGCGTTGCGGTCATCGCGGTGCTGTATTTGACGTTCTTTACCGGCCAGGCGCCGTATATTTCGCTGCTATTGGCGTTCAGCTTCGGCTTTTATGGGCTGCTCAAAAAGCGGGTTCGGGTGTCCTCGGCCGTCTCGGTCGCAGCCGAAGCCCTCGTGATGTCGCCGCTGGCGGTGGGCTACATCCTGTGGCTAGAAACAAGCGGCCAGGGCACGTTCGCCAGCGAGGGCGTCGGCCACGCGCTGCTTTTGGTCAGCGCCGGCTTGATTACCGCGCTGCCGCTTCTCTGCTTTGTGGAGGGCGCACGGACGCTGCGCTTATCGACGATCGGGATGCTCCAATACCTCACCCCCATCATGCAGATGCTGTGGGCGCTCTTTGTCACCCACGAGCACTTTTCGACGCACCGCTGGATCGGCTTCGGGATTATCGGCGTGGCCGTTGCGATTTACGTCGCCGACTTGGTGCGCATGGCTAGGAGCGCTTAAGTTCTTCGCGAGCAGCGCGGGCGCGGCGACGCGCCGCCTGTTCCTCTTCTGCCCGCAGCGCCCAGCGCGGCATTACCACGACGAGAAAGATGCCATAGGCACACACGATCCCGGAAAACACCAGCGTCATCGACGTGCCGCCGGTGAAAAGACCGATAAAAAGCGCGATGCCGGATACCACCACCGCGACCCACGCGGCGATATAGGCAAACTTGTAATTGGGCATCCACTGCGAAAAGGGCTGTTTTGAGGCCATGGTCCTAGCTTAGGATCGCCACAACGCGCGACGCCTCAGTGACGCCGCGAAAATCACGTGGTGGGCCCGGTATCGACGAGGTCGGGTGGGGGCGGATCCCAGGGGTTGACCCAGCGCACCCCGCGGGAGGTGCGCTCGAAGCGGCCATTGCGCGGCGGGCCGGTGCGGTGGTCATCGTTGCGGCCATTGTGATAGGCACAGGCGGTGGTGAGGTTTTTCGCATTGGTCCATCCTCCGCCGGCCCAGCTGAAGATGTGGTGGACCTGGCACTCATCGGCGGGCTTATTACATCCCTTGACCGGACAAGTGGGATTTTCCGCCGCAGCCATCATGAACTGCTTCCAAGTGGCCCCACGGCGCATGCGGTACAGGTTCACTGGGCCCTCTACGGGGTGGAGCAAGGTGACAAATCCCTCCTCGGCGAGCGCGCGCTGGGCCAATTCGGCACCGGTTATCTGCGCGCCATTGGTCATGGTCAGCACCACATCGTCGCTGCCATGGGCCACGCCGACCAACTTATCTAGTGGCACCACAACATTAGTGCGCACGGTAGAGGTAGAGGCGCCGGTGCGGAAGAAAGAGGCGACGTCGGCAAGCGAGCCGGCACGCTGGTGGAGTTCTGCAATCAGCGCGGAAGGCCCGGTGACAGACAGCGTCCACGGCTTTCCGGCAGCGCGGCGCCGCAACCGCACCCCCGGCTTGGGTTCGCGCGGCGCGCGCATCTCACGCAGCTTCTTGCGGGCACGCCTTTCCATCTCCCGCGTATCGCAGGCAATGTGGGTGAGTTCGGCGCGCAGGGCCCAGGCGCGGGCTTGGGTGGGCGCGCGCCGGGCATGCTTTTCGATGACCTCCAGCGTCGGCAGCGAATGCCGGTTGCGGCGGGCCCCATCTACCGCACGTCGTTGGCGGCGGCGAAAGCGTGTGGGGCCGGAAAAGAAC
>ERZ1031337.132-NODE-132-length-10929-cov-15.060695_pt1 | contig 10929 bp, 10 predicted proteins | sample MGYA00518209_ERZ1031337 | MGnify/ENA primary metagenome ERZ1031337 (study PRJEB33718, sample SAMN03159846) | human skin metagenome | collected 2014-02-25 | study: EMG produced TPA metagenomics assembly of the PRJNA266117 data set (Human skin bacterial metagenome...
CCTCTGTCACGTCCGTGACAGTGATGCCGGCGGGCTCGCACGTGCGGCGGATGGACTCCACCATGGCGGCGAACCGCGCATCCGGGTAGGGGTAGCCGATGCGAATCTCTGTGCCCGAAAGCGCAGACGCGGCTTCGATGTCCACGTCGAGATTGGGGGCTGCGACGTCGTTGAGGCGCGCCGCCAGTGGGTCAGCGTGCTGCAGCACGTGCAGCGGTGCGACGGGCACGTCGAGGCCGGCGACACCGCTGGATGCCTTAGCGACGGCACGCGGGTCCACGCACTTGGCAAACGCCTGGCGGTTCTCGGGGATCGCCCACATGCCGATCTCCGGAAACGTCAACGCCTCAGTCAGCTCGCCGATCTGGGTGTCAACGCTGAGCCGGTTGCCTTCGGCGTTGACGTTGTGCCATTCCGGGGAGGTCTCGCGCAGATCGCCGATGCGCAGCGCCTCGTCCGCCGCCAGCTCTCCGGAGTCAGCGGACCCGGGCCAGACAACCATTTCTGAAGTCTGCGGCGCGTCGCCGTAGTAGTGCTCGTTGGCGACTAGCGTTACCTCACCGCGCTCTCCTACCTCAGCGATCTTGAAGGGGCCGAAGGACACCTGCAGATCGGGGTCGAACTCGGACAGGCTGAAGCCGTGGCGCCACACATTGGCAATTGGTTTGAGCAGGGAGAAATCGCCAGACTGCAAGTCGTGGTCGAGCTCCTCAACGCTCTTGTCCAGCTTCGCGGCCACGGCGTGGGCTGGCAGCACCGTGCCGGCGTCGAACAATCCGCGCCAGCGTGAGCCCCGCTTCTCCTTGAACGTCAAAGTGAATTCTTTAGTGCCTGGGGTGCACGACAGTGCTTCCGTGTCGTCGAAAAGCGGCATGTGCGATCCGAACATGCCCGGGTAATGCCCGGCTGTAAATGTGAGCAAGTAGTCGGAACAAGTCACCGGCGTGCCGTCGGAAAAGACCGCGGCGTCGGACAAGGTGTAGATCACCTTGCGCTGATCACTCGGCAGCACCTGGGTGGTGACCAAATCCGTGTTCGGGATCATCTGCCCGCTCGGGCCCGGCACGTACACACCCGGGTACAAACGACCAGATAGCACCTCAGCCATGTCGGTGGCGCCCTCGAGCGTGCCGGCGTTGGTGGTGCGCAGTTCACCGAGCACCTGGTAGCCGAACAGCTTTTTCGACTGGTTGTCGTCGTTGTCTGCCGAGCCGCACGCTGCGAGCGAGGCACAACCGATCGCCGCGGCGGCAACCGCGGCTAGTCCCCGTATGAAACGTCCTGCCATGTGCGTGCCGCCGTCTACCGCCCGGGACGCCAGGTTGCGGATCCGGCGGCACCGTCAGTTGCGGCCTCGGTGCGCCGCACTGGCGTGGCCACCTGGCGCTTCTCGTGGGCGAACTCCTCGGTCGTCGCTTCCTCCAACTCGCTGGTTCCGCGGGCGCGGTAGCGCTCCACTGCGGCGTTGTGCTCCTTGTACTTCTTCTTCCGGTTCACCAGGCTCACCAGCAGCGGCGTAGCCAGGAACAGCGAGGAGAAGATGCCCTCGATCACGCCGATGAGCTGGATCAGCGCCAGGTCCTTCAGCGTGCCCACGCCAAGCATCCACACCGCCACGACCATCAGCGCCACGATCGGCAGCGCCGAGATCACGGAGGTGGAGATGGAACGCATCACCGTCTGGTTCACGGCCAGGTTTGCCTCTTCGGCGTAGGTGGAGCGCCGCGAATCAAGCACACCCGAGGTGTTCTCGCGCACCTTGTCAAACACGATGACGGTGTCGTAAAGCGAGAAGGTCAGCACCGTGAGCAGGCCGATGATCATCGCCGGCGTGACTTCAAGGCCGAACAGGGCGTAGAAGCCGGCGATCAGGACACCGTCCACGACGAGCGCGGCCATGGCGGCAGCCGCCATTTCACGCTGCAGGCGGACAGCCACGTACACGGCAGCAGCGACCATGAACACCGCCATCGCCAGCAGCATGCGGTTCGTGATGGTCGAACCCCAAGACTCCGACACCGTGGAGTCGCCGATGGCGTCGGCGCTGGGCTCGCCGGTGTGGTCTTCAACCTGGTACTCGTCGAAGATTGCCTGGCGTGCGGCGTCGATCTGTTCCTGGCTGAGGTGCTCGGAGTTGATCTCCAGGGTGCGTGTGTCGCCGGCGCCCACGATCTGGGTCAGTTCCGGAGTTACGCCAGTGGCGTCGACGAAGGTCTCCTCCACTTGCTCGGCGACGAGGTCGCCGGCCGGCATGGTCATCTTGGTGCCGCCTTCGAAGTCGATGCCCATGTTGAATCCGCGCAGCAGCATTGCCAGCAGCGAAATCACCAAAAGCACGAACGTGATGCCGTACCAGAGCTTGCGGCGTCCCACGAAGTCGATGGCGCCGGAGCCGTCGTAGAGCGTCTCCGCGGAGCGCTTCGCCTTCACGGGGGCGGCGGTGCCCGCCGCGTCATTGGAGGTGTGTGTCGATGTTGCCTTGGTGCTCGACATGTCTAGATCTCCTCATTCGTTGCGGCTGGTTCGAGCTCATGCTTTTCGACGCCATCCTGCTCCCCGACGCCACGGGTTTCCGCACGCCGTGCTTCTGCAGTCTTGAACGCCTTGCCCATGCCGTTGACGGACGGCTTGGACCAGAACTTGCTGCGCGACGCGATGATCAGCAGCGGCGCGGTGACAAGGAAGGTCACAACCAGGTCGAAGACGGTGGTCAGACCCATGGTGAAGGCGAAGCCCTTCACGTCGCCGACAGCCAGGAAGTAGATGATGACCGCGGCGATCAATGTGACCATGTTGCCGGTGACGACCGTGTCCTTCGCGCGCTGCCAACCGGATGCGGAGGCGGAGCGGAACGTCTTGCCCTTGCGCACCTCATCCTTAATGCGCTCGTAGATGACGATGAACGAGTCGGCGGTTGCGCCGATGCCGATGACAAGGCCGGCGATGCCGGACAGGTCCAGCGAGTAGCCGATCCAGCGGCCCAGCAGCACCAGCGTGCCGTAGACGAGCGCGCCTGAGGCAACCAGCGAGGCCAGCGAAATCAGGCCGTAGAGGCGGTAGTAGGCGAAGACAAACAGTGCGACCAGGATCAGGCCCACCAGGCCGGCGTAGAGGCCGGCCTTCAGGGACGCCTGGCCCAGTGACGGCGGCACGGAAAGCGCGGTGCCGCCGGGCTCTCCGTTCTCGCCGGCAAAGGACAGCGGCAGCGCACCGTAGCGCAGGTTGTTTGCCAAGCCCTCAGCTTCCTCCTGAGTAAAGTTGCCCGTGATAGAGGTAGCGGAGCCCACCGGGGTGGGGCCCTGGATCACCGGCGCGGAAATCACCTGGGAGTCCAGAGTGATGGCGATCTGCTTCTGCAGCATCTCGCTGGTCAGGCGTGCCCACGTCTCGGAACCGTTGGGCTCGCCCGCCTGGCTGAAGGCGAAGCTGATTTCCATTTGGCTGGACTGCGGGTTGAAGCCGCCGGTGATCGCGCGGTTGGTGTCGATCTGCTCGCCGGTCAGGCGCGGTCCGTCTGGATCGGTGACACCGTCGAGCAAGGGAACCTCGTCGAGAAGCAGCGCCTGGCCCGAAGTCGGGTCACAGGAAACGAGCGGAAGGTCCGCCTTGTCGGAACCGGCGAGCGGGTCGGTGATCTGGCCCATGCAGCGCGCGGACATGAGCGTCAGGGCCGCGAACTGCTCCGTCGGATCAGTGGACTGGCGGGTGCGGCGCAGCATGTCCGTCGTTTCCTGGCGGCGCTCCGCCGCCTCCACCGGGCCGTCCGGCTCCGGCAGCGGCTCGGCGCTCAGCTGCGGGACGTCCTTCGGCGCGGCAGGCTCTTCCTCTTCCTTCGGCGCGGCGTCCTTGCCCTCGCCGTTTGGATCCTGCGGATTTTCGGCAGCCTTTTCGTTCTCCTTCTCCGCCGCCTCCTTGCGGGCCGCGATCTGGGTGAGCACTGCCTGGCCCTCTTGCGGGGTGAAAATGCCGTACTCGACCCACTCGTTGGTCATGTCCAGGATGACATCGTCGACCTTAGTGCTGTCCGCCGCCGGCGGGTCGAGCACCGGACGGAAGAACAGCTGGGAAGTCTGGCCGATGTTGCGGATCTCAGCGGTGTCGTCGCCGGCTGCCTCGATGACAATCGTGTTGCCGTCCACGACCACGGACGCGCCGGAGACACCCATGCCGTTGACACGGTTTTCAAGGATCTTGCGGGCGTCCTGCAACTGCTCGTTGGTCGGTTCCTCGCCCTGCGGGACAAGGGTCACGCGCGTGCCGCCCTGCAGGTCGATGCCGAGCTTCGGCTCAGCGGATTTGCTTCCGGTGAAAAAGACTAGGGCGTAGACGCCGATGACAATGAGGGCGAAAAGCGCGAGTAGCCGGGCAGGCCAGCGCTTCTTCCCCTTCACTTCGCGGGACCGCCGAGTGCTGTTGGACACTGAGCTGACTCCTCTGCTTTCCGAGCTCCAATTTTTCTCCTCCACCTGCCCCAAAACACCCATGAAGCGGTATGAGTGAACAGCGTGCCGGTGAAGACACAACGGAACATGCTACGGCATAGCCCCGCAAAACCAGCAGTCCGGTCCGTGTCAGCCTTAATAGAGCGACATTTGGCCCGGTGCGTCCGGCGGCGCCTGCAGCCCCAGGTGCTCCCACGCCGCCGCCGTGGCCACCCGCCCACGACCGGTGCGCGACATCAGGCCGGCGCGCACGAGGTAGGGCTCGCACACCTCTTCAATAGTGCCCGGCTCCTCACCGACCGCGATGGCGAGCGTGCCCACTCCCACCGGTCCCCCGCCGTGACCGCGGATCAGCGCGTCCAGCACCGCCCTATCCAGCCGGTCAAGGCCGAGCTCGTCCACGTCGAACACGCTCAGCGCCGAGCGCGCGGCACCAAGGTCGACATGGCCGTCGCCGTGCACATCCGCGAAATCGCGCACGCGCCGCAGCAGACGGTTAGCGATGCGCGGGGTGCCGCGGGAGCGCGAGGCAATCTCCACCGCGGCATCGGTGTCTATGCCGACCCCCAAGATTTGCGCGGCGCGGCTGACCACCTTGGTCAGGTCCTCCACGTCGTAGAACTCCATTTGCGCGGTAAAGCCGAAGCGGTCACGCAACGGACCGGTGAGCATGCCGGCGCGAGTGGTGGCGCCGACGAGGGTAAACGGCGGGATCTCCAGCGGGATCGACGTCGCACCGGGGCCTTTGCCCACGATGACGTCGATGCGGAAATCCTCCATCGCCATGTAGAGCATTTCCTCAGCCGGGCGGGCGATGCGGTGGATTTCGTCGATGAAAAGCACGTCGCCTTCCATCAGATTGGACAGCATCGCCGCGAGGTCACCCGCCCGCTCGAGGGCCGGGCCAGATGTCATCCGCAGGGAGGTGCCCAGCTCTTGCGCGACGATCATGGCCATGGTGGTCTTGCCCAGCCCGGGCGGGCCGGACAGCAGGATGTGGTCCGGGGTCACACCGCGGCTTCGCGCGCCCGCGAGCACGAGGTTGAGCTGCTCGCGCACCTTCGGCTGGCCGATAAATTCGTTGATCGACTTTGGGCGCAGCGAACGCTCAATGTCGTGCTCGTCTGCTTGCGCATGCGCATCTACTGGCGACGGTGGCTTCGCCGCGAACCCGTCCGGCAGTTCAAACTCTGTCTTTTCCACGTCGGACACGGCTGCCTCCCTACTTCTTGCCCAGCTGGCTCAGCGCCTGGCGCAGCAACGCGGACGCGTCTTCGTCCGGGTTCTCCTGCACCAGCGCATCCACCACCGGCCTTGCCGATCGCTCCTGGAAGCCCAGCCCGACGAGAGCCTCGACCACCTGCTCGGAGACCAGCGAAGTGCCCTTTGCGGCAGTGGCGGGTCCGCCGGCAGCTGCAGCGTCGCCCGCCGGCACGAAAGCCTCCACCTTGTCCTTGAGCTCTAGGGCAATGCGCTCCGCCATCTTCTTGCCCACACCGGGGATGGATTGAATCGCCTTCACGTCCCCGGACGCGATATGGGAGGACAACTCCCCCGGTTCGAAGACAGAAAGGGCGGCAAGTGCGAGCTTGGGGCCCAGCCCGGAGACGGTCTGCAGCTTGTGGAACATCTCGCGGGTGTCCGTGTCGCCGAAGCCGTAGAGGGTCACGCCGTCGTCCTTGACCACCATGGACGTCATCACCCGGCATGTCTCGCCCCGGGTGAGACGGCCCAGCGTCTGGGGTGCGGCCAAGAAGCGGTAGCCCACGCCGGAGCATTCGATCACTGCGTGGTCGAGCCCGATGGTGAGCACTTCGCCGTTGAGAGAATCAATCATTGGTTCGCCGCTTTCATGGTCAACTGGTTGGTTCGTGCGATCAAGGGGGCGCGCCAGCAGTGGCACACCGCGATGGCCAGCGCGTCTGCCGCATCCGCGGGTTTCGGTGCCTCGGACAGTCCGAGAATGCGGGTGATCATCGCAGTCATCTGCTTCTTGTCCGCCCTGCCGTTGCCGGAGATGGCTTTCTTCACCTCGGACGGGGTGTACATGTGCACCGGGATCCCGCGCTCCGCGGCGGCGAGCACCATCACGCCCACAGCGTGGGCGGTGTGCATGACCGTGGAGACGTTCCCCCGCTCGAAAATGCGCTCCATGGCGATGACGTCTGGCTGGTAGTCGTCGATCCACTCGCCTACGGCGCGGGAGAGGCGCAAAAGACGCTCCGCGAGTTCCGCGGTAGACGGGGTGCGCACGACGCCGACGGCGACGGGGATGATTTGGCGGCCGCGTCCCGCCTGCACCACGGAAAGACCGCACCGCGTCAAGCCAGGGTCGATGCCCATGACCCGCAGACCCTCCAGCGACATTGCCTCTCCCTTCCGCACATGTGACACATATGTTCTACCACAGTAGACACAGCAAACGCCCGCGCCACAGTCAGCGGCACGGGCGTTTACGCGAATCGGATCTAGTCCTCGAGCTGCGCGGCCACTTCGTCGGAGATGCTCATGTTGGTGTAGACATTCTGCACATCGTCGGAGTCCTCGAGGGCGTCGATGATGCGCATCATCTTCTTCGCGCCCTCAGCGTCAACCTCGACCTCGACATCGGCACGGAACTCCTGCCCGGCGTCTTCGATCTCAATGCCCTCGCCGCCGAGCGCCTCGCGCACCGCCGGCAGGTCGGTCGGCTTGCAGGTGATCTCGAATTCATCGCCGAGGTCGTTGACTTCCTCAGCTCCGGCGTCGAGCACCGCCATGAGCACGTCGTCCTCGCTGAGCTCACCCTTCTGGATGGTCACCACACCAGTGCGCTCGAACATGTAGCCGACAGAACCGGACTCGCCCAGGTTGCCGCCGTTCTTGGTCATAGCGGTGCGCACCTCGGTGGCCGCGCGGTTGCGGTTGTCCGTTAGGCACTCGATGAGCACGGCGACGCCGTTGACGCCGTACCCCTCGTACATCACGGTCTCCCAGTTCGCGCCGCCGGCTTCCTCACCGGAGCCGCGTTTGCGGGCGCGCTCGATGTTGTCGCCAGGCACCGAAGCCTTCTTCGCCTTCCGGATCATGTCGTCCAGGGTGGGGTTCGCGGCCGGATCGCCGCCGCCGGTTCGTGCCGCGACCTCGATGTCCTTAATCATCTTCGCCCACAACTTCGACCGCTTCGCGTCGTTTGCGGCCTTCTTGTGCTTCGTGGTTGCCCACTTTGAGTGGCCCGACATAACGCACCCCTTTTCCTCGGTTGACGTGTAACAGACGGCATTATACGCACCGCCTCAATCAAGCTCTTACCGGTCACCTCGCGCAAACTGTGGCAATGCCGCCGTGCCTCCGAGGCGCAAGATGCTTACCGACGGCCGAAGGCGCAGCGCACGCGTATCCGCCACAGCGTCGTCGTAGAACCGCGTCGCCAGCTCAACCCGGATGTCCGCGTCACTGAGCGCGCCCGGCACTTCCTTGCCTGCGATCCGCTCGGCCACCTGGGCCGAGAGTTGCTCCTCCTGCGTAAGACGTGTGTGTATGTCCTGCGGTGTCATCCTGACGTGCTCCGCATCTTCCGCGGCGGAACGAAGCTCGGGGTAGATGGCAGCGATGACAGCGCAGCGCCGGTCCAGCGCCGCCTGCAAGGCATCGCGCGAACGGTCGAGCCGGATGTGCAGCCGGTTGAGCCGCTGCGCCGTGTTGTAGGCCCACGCAGCCAGCAGCGTCACCACCACCGCCACGGCGATCCACACCAAAGTCATAGCCACCCTTCCACCCCGACCTTCTCCCCGATCGACACAGCCTCGTACACCGCCAGCACCTGACGTGCCACAACCGACCAGTCGAAGTCTTCGGCCCGCTTCACGCCGCGGGCGGCGAGGTCAGCGCGGAGCGGGGCGTCGTCGATAAGCAACTGCAACTGCTGCGCGAGCGCCGACACATCGCTGGGAGGAAACAACACCCCCGAACCCTCGCCGCAGACCGCGGCGAACGCCGGAATGTCGCTGGCCACGACGGCGCAGCCGGCGGCCATCGCCTCCACGAGCACGATCCCGAAGGATTCACCGCCGAGGTTCGGCGCGACGAAGATGTCGGCGCGACCGAGGATCTTAGCCTTCTCCGCCTCGGAGACCAGGCCCGTAAATTCGACGCCCTCGACCTCGCGGGGCGCGCCAGCTCCAATAACCGTGACCCGGGGCTTTTGCGGAAGCTGGTCCACAGCCTGCAAAAACACCTCCAGGCCCTTGCGGGGCTCGTCCAATCGCCCCAGGAAGACCACTTCTGGCCTTGCCTGGTTTCCCGAAGCGCGCCGCACCGCCGCAAACCGGGCGGTGTCCACGCCGTTGGGGATGATCACGGGGTCGGTGCCCACCTGCTGCGACTGCCAGCGCCACGCCTCCTCGCTGACCGCAATACCGGCTCGGATCTTTTCCAGACTGCCGCGCAGCGCGGGCAACGCAAGTTTGAGTGCGTACGAGGAATCCGCCGAGGCGTGGTACGTGGCCACGATCGGGCCGGTGCCCATGCGCAGCGCGGCCATGGAGTAGCTCGGCGAGTTCGGCTCATGCACGTGCAGGATGTCGAAGTTTCCGCGCTCGACGAACTGGCGCGTGGTGCGGCGCACCTGAGGGCCGAAGGACAGCCGCGCGACCGAGCCGTTGTAGCGCACCGGCACGGCGATGCCGCCGCGGGTCACCCACTCCGGAAGGTCGACGCTGTCGGAGGCCGGTCCGAGTACCTCGGTGTGGTGGCCCATTGTGCGCAGCTGGGCGGCAAGGTCAAGCACGTGGGCTTGAACGCCGCCCGGCACGTTGAAGGAATACGGGCACACCAGACCAATCCGCACCTCGGCTACCTCCTCCGTTTGCGATGCTCGCGCGACCGCCGCTCCAGCTCCCTGCGGCGGCTCGGCTTCCGCCTGTCGGCGGGCCACAACGGCTGCAGCATATGCCAGTCCGTCGGATGGGCGGCGATGTTTTCTGCAAACTGGTCTGCCACCCGCTGCGCCGTGTCCTCGAGCGTTGCTGCCTCCACCGGGGCGGAGATGCTGAAGCCCCAGCCGGGATTGCGCCACGTGCCCGTGAACCAGGAGTGGGCCACAAGCAGTGTCGCGCCGGTGTCCCGCGCCAGCTTGGCCGGGCCCACCGGAAAAGTCGTTTCCTCGCCGAAGAACGTCACCGGCACCCCGTGGCGCGAGAAGTCCCGCTCCCCAAGCAGGCACACGATCCCGCCGTCTACCAGCACCTCCTTCAGCCGCTCGAACGGGGGCTGCTCGCCCCCTGTCAGCGGCACCACCTCGAAGCCGAGCGACTCCCGGAACTTAACGAAGGCGTCAAACAGTGCTTCGGGCTCAAGCCGTTCGGCGACGGTGGTGAACCCTCCATAGTTTGCAGCCAGCCACGTTCCCGCCATGTCCCAGTTGCCGGTGTGCGGCAGCGTGAGCACAACGCCTTTGCCTCGCGCCACGGCGGCATCGAGGTGCTCGCGGCCGGACACCCCGGCAGAAAGCGTCGCGTTCAACTCAGGCTCCCCTGCCATTTGCGGCAGCCGGAAGGCCTCCAGCCAGTAGCGCGCGTAGGAGCGCGTAGCGTCGCGCACCAACTCCCGCGTGACGTTTTCCGGCCCCACCACGCGGGTGAGGTTGCGCCGCAGCATCTCCATGCCCGCGCCGTCGCCAGAGGCCCGGTCAGCGGCCCACTGCGCGGCCCGCGCGGTCAGTCGCTGCGGAAGCGCGCCGACGATTATCCAGCCGGCGATGTAGCCCGCGGCGACAATTCGCTCCCGCACGGAAGCCATTTACGCTCCCGCCGGCGGCGCAATCTTCGCGTCCGCTCCCCTGTCGCGCCCGGCGAACATCAGGCGCTGGACCACAGTGATCACGGACCCGATCAGCAGGATCCACAGCGAAACCACCACGGCGTTTGGCACGCCGAAGCCTTCTAGCGCGATGCCGCCGAGGCCCAGGATCAACCGTTCAGGGCGTTCGATCAGGCCGCCGACGATCTTCAACCCGCCGGCCTCGCCGCGCGCCTTGATGTAGCTGATCGTCTGCGAGAGCACGATGACCGCCAGGCACACCGCCACGTTGACGGGCGCGGCGTCCGCGACGTAGATCAGCCACATCGCGATCGCGCCGAACAGCGCGCCGTCGGTAAGCCTGTCGCAGCTCGCGTCTAGCGTCGCGCCGAATGCGGTGCCCCCGCCGCGCAGTCTGGCCATCGTGCCGTCGACCATGTCGAAGGCGGCGAAGAGCAGGCTAAGCACCGCCGCCCACACCAGGTGGCCGGTGGGGATGAGCACCATCGCTGTCAGCATGGTCAGCACGGTGCCCGCAACAGTTGTTGCGTTCGGCGTCAGTCCGATCTTCAGCAGCCCCTTCGCCACCGGCTCAACCACCACAGCGGCGGGTTTGCGTCCATGCACGCTAAGCATCGCGTTCACCTGCTTCCATCTCGTGGACTTCGCGCCAGCCTTCGGCAAGCAGCGCCCGTGTTTCCCGCAGCAG
>ERZ1031337.137-NODE-137-length-10746-cov-14.489945_pt1 | contig 10746 bp, 10 predicted proteins | sample MGYA00518209_ERZ1031337 | MGnify/ENA primary metagenome ERZ1031337 (study PRJEB33718, sample SAMN03159846) | human skin metagenome | collected 2014-02-25 | study: EMG produced TPA metagenomics assembly of the PRJNA266117 data set (Human skin bacterial metagenome...
ACGCTTCAGAGTCGGAGGCGCGCCGCATCTGCGAGCAGCAGTTGGTGGACAACGCTGAGGTCCTGGTAGTCAACACCGAGGACGAAACCAATGAGCTGGCGCGCTTCTACGACGTGGATCCGGGGAAGATTTCCGTGGTCAGCCCCGGCGCGGACACGGAGCTGTACACCCCCGGCACGAACCGCAACACGGAGCTGGCGCGGCGCCACCTGGGTATTCCGCTGCATGCGAAGGTGGTGGCGTTTGTGGGCCGGCTGCAGGATTTCAAGGGCCCGCAGGTGCTGATCCAGGCGATGGGGGAGGTGGTGCGCCGCGGCCGCGTGGACGGCCCGTTGCGCGTGATCATCTGCGGCGGCGCGAGTGGTGCGGGTTCGTCGGTGGAGCGCTACCGCGAGCTCGCGGCGTCGGAAGGCATTGGCGGCTGCACCCGTTTCCTCGGGCCGCGGCCGCCGGAGGAGCTGGTGAGCATTTACCAGGCCGCGGACATTGTGGCCGTGCCCAGCTACAACGAGAGTTTCGGGCTCGTGGCGGTGGAGGCGCAGGCCACGGGCACCCCGGTCGTCGCGGCGCGCGTCGGCGGTCTGCCGCTCGCGGTCGCGGACGGTGAGACGGGCTTGCTCGTGAACGGTCACGGCCACGAGGACTGGGCGCAGGCCTTAGAGCAGTTGCTTATCGACGATCCCACGCGCATCCACATGGGCGAACAAGCCGTCGCCCACGCAAAAGCGTTCAGCTGGTCCGCTTCGGCAAGCAAATTGATAGAGGTCTACACCGACACCTTGAACAGCTACGTCCCGGGCGTGGCCGCCCGGGACGCGGGCGGAATGTAGGAGGCGCGCGCCTAGAGGCGCTTGCCGATCTCCTCGCCGATGGATGCCCCGCCCCAGTATCCGATGCGGTCGGAGTGGTGGCTGATGGCGCGGTCGATTTCCGCCGGGTCGAACTGGCCCTGCGAGGCCTTCTGCGCCAGGCCGGCGGCCTCCTGCTTGGCGTTGTCGACGGCTTTACGCAGCTCCTCGCGAGGCACTGGCGGCTTGAGGTTGGGGTTGAGGTGCTCGATCTCGGCGGAGACGCGTTCCTCCTCTTCACCGGAGGTGGTGAAGTTCTCGCGCGGCGCGGTGGAATCGGTGGGGGTGAACACATCGTTGACCTTGCCGTCGGGGATGCCGTAGGCGTCCTCGATAATGCGGTCCACCGGCTGCGCCTTGCCGAGGGGCCCGAGCGTCATGGAGGACACGCCAATGGCGGCGCCGTCTCGCGGGTCGTAGTTGATGCCGCCGGAGTCGCCCCGCACGTAGTTCAGCCCCCAGCTGTAGATGCCGTTTCTTGTGCGGCCGATCTGCTTGGCGCAGGTGCGGCCCGTGGTGGCGCCGTCCTTGCAGATGGGCTGGCCGAAGTTGTCGACCGAGACCTCGCCCGGGGCGAGCGTGCGGAAGTCGCGCACATGCGTGATCTTCACCGGTTCGCCCTGCACGCCGCCGTTGAAGTCGCGGGAGTGGGACAGGCCGGTTTCGGTCACGCCGTCGTCGATGCGCACCACGCCCCAGTCGGCAGTGCGGATGGACTGCATCGGGTCGCTCAGGTTCATGGCTTCCGGGGTGACGTGGTTGGACGCCACGCGCTCGCCGAAGCGCTTGTACTCGGTGCCCACAGGGGCGTAGAACTCGTTTCTCACCTCTGGGAAGCCTGGCATGGTGTTCACGCAATGGGAGACAGTGAGCATCACGCGCTGCGGCTCCTTGCCAGGCAGGCGCAGGGTGCCGTTGGGGCCCTGGGAGCACGTGGCGACCCAGCCGTCGCGCGGCATGGTCAGCTTCTGGCCGGTAGGCAGGTCGATCGTCTTTGGCGGGTCCTGCGGGAACACACGCATCGGCGCGCCGGGTGCCACGAGGGCGGGCGCGGCTTCCGCCGGCGCGGGGAGGGCCTGAAGTGCGAGCAGGCTGGCTGCTGCAAGTGCTGTTGCTGGTGTTCGAAGACTCAATCGCATGAGAAATACCTTAACGCGAACCCGCCCCAAAGGGCGATGTCGTTGCCATGCTTTTCGACGAGCCACTGGACCTCACCAGCATCCACCCCGCCACGCAGCGCCCGACGCGCGGTTTCGTGGGCGGACTGGCCTGCTTCATCGACGGCGCGGCGCAGCTCTGCTTCCGGGTTCGGCGTGACGAAATCGGGGTTGAGCTCCCACGTCGCCTGGTCGATGCGCTCGCGCTCCGCGCCGGTGGTGGTGAACTCTGCACGCGGGGCGGGGTCTGCGATTTTGAACACCTGGTTGACCTGGCCGTCAGGGATGCCGTAGGCGCTCTCGATTGCGCGGTCCGCGGCCTGGGAGGCGAACAGCGGCCCGATCACGCCATTCGAGGTGCCGATGACGGCGCCGTCGCGCGGGTCGAAGTTCACCCCGCCGGAATCGCCCATCTCTGCGGTAACACCGACGCTGTAGATGGTGTTGCGGCTGCGGGCGATCTGCCTGCCGCAGGACCGTCCGGTGGTGGCGCCGTCTTTGCAGATCGGTTGGCCGAAGTTGTCCACCGAGTACTCGCCGGGGCGAAGCGTGCGGTAGTCGCGGATGCCGGTGAGCTGCACAGGAGCACCCGCGGACCCGCCGGCGGCGTCGCGGGAGTGGGAGAGGTTTGTGGCGGTGACCGTGTCGTCGATAAGCACGAATGCCCAGTCGGGTTCCGTGAGCGCGGCGGGCAGATCGGCGATCGAGTGCGTGTCAGCGGTGGGCCCGCTATTCGGTCCGCGGGTACCGATGCGGGTGTAGCCGTCGCCGATCGGCACGGTGATTGTCGTGGACGGCTCCGGCAGGCCAGGGAGCTGGTTCACGCAATGCGAGGCCGTGAGCATCACGCGCTGCGGGCCCGTCGGGGTGGCAACGGTGCCGGTCGGGCCCTGCGAACAGGTCACGGTGAAGCGCTCCGGAGGGACGAAGACCTGTGCTCCCCACGGCGTGGTCGCCTGCGTGGGCGGGTTGACGGCGGGGACACGGTAGGGCGCGCCGGGCGCGGCGTGCGCAGGCTCCGCGGCGTGTGCTTGGGGCACTGCGGGGGTGGCAAAGGGCGCCGCCAGGCACAACAACAGCGCTAAAGCAGCGAGAGACGCAGGGGTTCGCATACCTCCAGTGTAAGTCCGCAGCGCCGGCGTTTCAGGTGGTCAGTAGTGTGATCTAGCGCAGGAATGCGTCGACGGCGCCGCGCACATCGCCCGCGTGCTGCTGCGCCGCCGCGCCTGCGCGGCCGGCGAGGTCCTGCGCCGCTGCGACCGGATCGGCGGCCTGGGGGAGCTGCGCGGCCTCCGCGCTGAAACGCGCCGCGTCCGCCTGCGCGCCCATGACGGCGCGGTCGAGCAACTCGCGTGGCTGGGGGCCGTCGACAAGCTTGGGTGCCTGCGGGGAGAACTGCGCCATATCCTCGTACAACGGCGCGAAGTCGGCGCGCTGCGCGTCGCCTGCCGGGGTGAACGCCTCGTTGACCTGGCCGTCGGGGATGCCGTAGGCGTCCTCAAGAGCCCTATCAACCTGCTGCGAGTTCCCCAGCGGCCCGAGGCCGACGATGCTCAACCCCACAGCCTCGCCGGTGCGCGGGTCATAGTTGATGCCGCCCGAATCGCCCGATTCGTAGCCCACGCCGAAGTGCCACACAAAGTTCTGGGTGCGAAATACCTGCACGCCGCAGGAGCGGCCGGTGCGCATGCCGTCCTTGCAAATGGGTTGGCCGGCATTGTCGAAGCTGATCAGCTCGTCTCCGCGCAGGTTGCGGTAGTCCTTCACCCCCGTGATCGCCACCGGCGCGGACGGGCCGCGACCCTTCTGATCCACCGACGACGACACGCCCGATGCCTCCACACCGGGAGCGAGGTGCACCGTCGTCCAGTCGGGCTCGTCGATGATGCGGTAGAAGTCCATCAACTCGCCGTTGCCGAGTTCAAACGGGGTGCGTTGCTTATCCACGTCACCCACCCGCGGGTACCCCACCTTCCCGTGTTCGCGCACCGGCGCGAACACGACCGGACGGACGGTCCTGCTCTTGGACTCGAGGCAGTGCGCCGCGGTGACCATCACCCGCTTCGTCTCCCCCTCCGGGGTGCGCACGGTGCCGACCGGGCCCTGGCTGCACCGCGCGGTGTGCTCGAAGGAGTCGGAGTCGTCGTCGAGCATGGCAATCGGCGCGCCGGGTGCGGCGAGCGCGGGGGCTGCTGCGGCGGCGCTTGGGGTGCCGAGGGTGACGCAGGCAGCTGCGATGGCTGCTGTGACGGTGGTTGTGAGGCGTGATTTCGACATGTCTTCAAACTCTAAACCCCTGACCGTCCTCTGCCCGGCACACCCTTCCGGTTGCGGATCCAGCTACTCGGCTCCTGGGCGGTGGGGCGTCCCCGCAAAGAAAACGCAACCGCCCGGCAAACCGCCGACAGTTGTCCCCATCCGTGGCATGCTTGGAGGTATGGGTAACGGAAAGCTGATTCTCGTTCGCCACGGGCAGAGCGAGTGGAACAAATCGAACCAGTTCACCGGCTGGGTGGACGTGGACCTCACCGAGCAGGGCGAGGCCGAGGCTGTGAACGCCGGCAAGCTCATGGTTGAAAAAGGTGTCCTCCCGGACATCCTGTTCACCTCGCTGCTGCGCCGCGCGATCCGCACCGCGAACATCACGCTGAACGCGGCGGACCGCCACTGGATCCCGGTGGAGCGCAACTGGCGTCTCAACGAGCGTCACTACGGCAAGCTGCAGGGCCTGAACAAGGCGGAGATCCGCGATGAGTTCGGCGAGGACCAGTTCATGGAGTGGCGCCGTTCCTACGACACCCCGCCGCCGGAAATCGACACGGACAACGAGTACGCGCAGACCAATGATCCGCGCTACGCATTCCTGCCGGAGGTGCCGCGCACCGAGTGCCTGAAGGACGTGGTGGAGCGCTTCCTGCCGTACTACATCGACGTCATCGCGCCGCACGCCATGGCTGGCAAGAACGTCATGGTTGCAGCGCACGGCAACTCGCTGCGCGCGCTGGTGAAGTACCTGGACAACATCTCGGACGAGGACATCGCGGGGTTGAACATCCCCACCGGCATGCCGCTGGTCTACGAGATTGACCAAAACGGCAAGGTGCTCAACCCCGGCGGCACCTACCTGGACCCGGAGGCCGCCGAGGCCGGCGCCGCTGCTGTGGCGAACCAGGGGCAGAAGTAGCACACTGTCCCCGTGACGCCGATTCTCGCTTTTCTCATCGGCGCTGCGCTGACCGTGCCCGCTGTGCTGCTCGGCCAGTGGGCGCTTCGCTGGCGCGCCCGAAACCGGGCTGACGATGGCGTGCAGGACGATACCGTCGCCGCGGTCAGCCAGGTGCTGCACCTGGTCACCCAGGGTTCGCCCACCGGTATCGCGGTGATCAACCGCAGCGGCAACGTGATGCTGTCCAACGCGCGGGCTCACGACATGTCCATCGTGCACGACGGCAGCGTCAACCCCCGCGTGCTGGAGGCGGCGAAGGAGGTGCTTGAGCAGCAGGAAGAGCATGTCCTCGACCTGGATCTGCCGCAGCGCACCACCGGCAGCCGCATCCGGAACGTGCGCGCGCTGGTCGCGCCGCTGACGTTGACGGACAACTCATACGCCATTGTGTACGGCTCGGACGAGTCTGAAAACGTGCGCATGGAAAACGCGCGCCGCGACTTCGTGGCCAACGTCTCCCACGAGCTGAAGACCCCGGTGGGTGGCATGGCGCTTCTCGCAGAAGCGCTGCTGCAGGACCCCACGGACCCGGAGATGGTGGAGTACTTCGGCAACAAGCTGCAGAAGGAAGCCCACCGAATGGGGGAGATGATCACGGATCTGATTTCCCTGTCCAAGCTGCAGGGCGCAGAGGCGTTGCCGGACATGGCCCCGGTGCGGGTGGACGACATCGTGGACGACGCGGTGGCACGCAACCTGGTCGCCGCCGAAAACCACGGCATTGAGCTCACCCGCGGCCAGCGTCTTGGCCTGCGGGTGATGGGGGAGCGGGCCATGCTTACTGTCGCGCTGTCGAACCTGATCACCAACGCGATCAACTATTCGCCGAGCGGGCAACCGGTGAGCGTGACGCAGAAGCTCGTGCGCGACAACGTGGTGTTGATCAGGGTTACGGACCGTGGCATCGGTATTGCGCCGGAGGATCAGAAACGCGTGTTTGAACGGTTCTACAGGGTGGACAAGGCGCGCTCGCGCTCCACGGGCGGCACGGGACTGGGGTTAGCCATCGTGAAGCATGTGGTGGCCAACCATGGCGGTACCATTACATTGTGGTCGAGGCCTGGGACGGGCTCAACGTTCACTATCGAGCTGCCCCTGTACGATCCCGAGGCCGCTGGCGGAACAGGAACAGAAAAGGAAGAGTGAAGTGACAACTATTCTTATCGTTGAAGACGAGGAATCGCTGTCGGATCCTTTGGCCTACCTGCTGCGCAAGGAAGGCTTCGAGGCCGTCGTGGCCGCCGACGGGCAGGAGGGGCTAGACCTGTTCGCCTCCCACGACATCGACTTGGTGCTGCTGGATCTGATGCTGCCGGGCATGAGCGGCACTGACGTGTGCAAGAAGCTGCGTGCGGAGTCGTCTGTGCCGATCATCATGGTCACCGCACGCGACAGCGAGATCGACAAGGTTGTCGGCTTGGAGCTGGGCGCGGACGATTACGTGACTAAGCCGTATTCCACGCGCGAGCTTGTCGCCCGGATTCGTGCGGTGCTGCGCCGCGGTCCGGAGACCGAGGTGGTGGAGGAGGTCGACGAGCAGCTGCTGCAGGGCGGCCGCGTGACCATGGACGTGGAGCGCCACACGGTGCTTGTGGACGGCCAGCCGGTGCCCATGCCGCTCAAAGAGTTCGATCTTCTGGAGTACCTGCTGCGCAACGCGGGCCGTGTGCTCACTCGCGGCCAGCTGATCGACCGTATCTGGGGCGCGGATTACGTCGGCGACACCAAAACCCTGGACGTGCACGTCAAGCGCCTGCGCACCAAGATCGAGGCGGAGCCGTCGCGCCCCACCCAACTCGTCACCGTCCGCGGCCTCGGCTACAAGTTCGAAGCGTAAGCGCGCGGTTATGAGTGCGCGGCTTGGGTTGCGGGGTGGGTGGCCCGGAGGTCGTCGCTAAGCTGGGCGCGCTTTTCGCAATGCTTCGCGACGACACCGTACGGCTTTTCCCCGATCAGCGCGATGAGCTCGTCTTTCATAGACTGCCAGATGGGCGTGCCGCCGGTGTGGCAGTTGGGCGCGGAGGTGCACCACCAGTCAAAGTCCTCTCCGCCGCCGCCCCACTGACGGCGGTGGTACTCGCCGATGGTGGTGCGCAGAATTTCCTGGCCGTCTGAGCGCTCTTCCCACGCGTCCTCGCGGGAAAACGGCACTTGCCAGCACACCTCCGGCTTCGTGCCCACGATGTTGCGTCCTTCCGCCATGGCGAACTGGTGGAACGCACAGCCTGCGCTGGTGGGGTGGCCGGGGCGGTTGGCGAAGATGCAGGCGCCGTCGACGACCTTGGTCTTGATGTGGGGGCCGGCCTCCTCGTCGTCGGGGTCGGGCTCGGTGTCGAGCGCGTCATCGTCTTCATCCCACTCCAGCCACGGCTCGAGCCAGGTCGGGTCGTTGGCGGCGAAGTAGGCGTCCGTCTCAGCTGGGCGCAGCTGCCAGTACTTCGCCGGCATCTCCTTGACGGCGTTGTAGACGGTGTCGCGGTCTTCCTCGTCCGCGATGTAGGCGCCGTGGATGCAGCAGCCGACAGCCGGGTTGGATTCGTCAATACCGTGGCACTCGGGAGTGCCAAAGCGGCAGGACCAGGTCGCTTCCGCCCAGGTCAGGTCGATGGAGAAGATGTGGTTCGGATCATCCGGGTGGACGAATTCGAACCACTCGCGGGGGAAATCGGGGCGGGTTTCGCGGCCCGCCAGGATGGAGCGGCCGGCCGGAGAGTCCGCGGGAAAGCCGAGAAAAACGGGTTTCGGGGCTGGTTGATTCACACCTGGACACGGTAGACCCGTTACCCTGGGGTGGTGCGATTAGGTGTATTAGATGTCGGCAGCAACACGATCCATCTCGTGGCGGTCGACGCGTACAGCGGTAGCCGGCCGACGCCGATGAGCGATTGGAAGCAGCCGCTGCGTCTCGTTGAGCTGCTGGACAAAAAGGGCAATATCGAGGACAAGGGCGTGGACAAGCTCGTCGACGCTGTCCAGGAGGCCTCCGACCTCGCGGACAACCTCAAGTGCGAGGAGCTCGTGGCGTTCGCCACCTCCGCAGTGCGCTCGGCCACCAACTCCGCGGACGTGCTCAAGCGCGTGGAGAAGAAGACCGGCGTGAAGCTGAACATCCTCTCCGGCGAGGAGGAGGCGCGCCTGACGTTTTTGGCGGCGCGCCGCTGGCACGGCTGGTCCGCCGGCCGCATCACCAACTTCGACATCGGCGGCGGCTCGCTGGAGATCTCCACGGGCACCGAAGAGATGCCGGATCTGGCCGTGTCTCTGGACCTGGGCGCGGGGCGCTTGACCCACGAGTGGTTCGACACAGACCCGCCGGAGCGCAAAAAGATCAACATGCTGCGCGACTACATCGACGCCGAGCTCGCCGGGCCCGCCGAACAGTTCAAGGCGATGGGGGAGGCTGGCCTGGCCGTGGGCACGTCCAAGACGTTCCGCTCGCTGGCCCGCCTCACCGGTGCGGCGCCCTCGTCCGCCGGCCCGTTCGTGCAGCGCACGCTCACCGCGCCGGGTCTGCGCCAACTCATCGCGTTCATTTCCCGCATGACGGCTGCGGACCGCGCGGAGCTTGAGGGCATCAATTCGGACCGCTCCCACCAGATCGTCGCTGGTGCGCTGGTGGCGGAAGCTGCGATGCGTGCGTTGAATGTTGATAAGTTGGAGATCTGCCCGTGGGCGTTGCGCGAGGGCGTGATTCTCAAGCGCATCGACAAGGGGTCTTTGGACGCTGAGCAGGAAGCTAATAAAGGAGACGACAACTAATGGCCGACAAACAGCTCACTGTTGCCGAGCTCCTCGCGCGCGCCGAAAAGGAAAACCCCTCCGGCCCGCGCCGCCCGCGTCGCCGCCGCAGCCTCGAGGACGGTGGCGTCTCCGTCGCCGAACTGACCGACTCGTTCAAGAAGGTCGATGTCAAGCCGGCTGAGGTGAAGCACTCCAGCGTGCCTATCGACGCACCTTCGGATACCCCCAAAAAGACCCCCACACAGGCGCCGACGCCAGAGCCGACGCCGGCACCGAAGCCGGCCCCCGCACCCGCCGAGCCGAAGCCGGCACCAAAGCCGGCGGACAAGCCCGCTCAGGCCGAGTCCGTGAAACTGCGCCCTGCAGCGAAGCCAGCCGAGCAACCGGCAGCGAAACCGGTTGCGCAGGCTCCGAAGCCGGCGCCCGCGGGGTCCTCGGTCACGAAGATCCAGCCGACCACCGACGACACGACCGTGCTGCGCAAGGTTGAGGGCAAGGTCGAGGGCAAGGCGGAGCCCGTCGCCAAGCAAAAGTTCTCGCAGCCGGACGACACCGGCGAGATCCGCACGGTAGATACGCCGGAGCCGCAGCAGCGAGAGGATGTAGAACCCCTCGACGCTCCCGAGTACGACTCCGAATACGACACCGACTACGAGGTCGAAGAAGCAGCGGTCAACCCGATCCTGCTGGTCCTGCTGGTGTTCTTCGGCGTGTTGCTGGGCGTGCTGGGCTTCCTGGCATTCAAGTGGCTGTGGGCCAACACGATGGCGATTGTGGCGGTGCTCGTCGGCGTCGGTGTGGTTGCCGCGGTGGTCGCCGCCGTCGGCGCGATGGCTAGCGGCCGCGACAAGGTCACCATGATCATCGCGGGCTTGGCCGCCGCGGTTGTGGCCTTCGGCCCGGCACTGCTGTAAAAACCTCCGAACGACCTTTTGAGGAGCGACATGGAACGCATCGCCGTAATTGGTGCAGGCAATATCGGCGAGGCCTTCATCTCGGGTCTCGTTGCTAATGGGGTGAAGCCGGGCTCGATCACAGCGACAAACAGGTCCTCGTCGCGCAGTGCCGAGCTGGTCAAGCGCTACGGCGTGCGCACCACCTCCGACAACCGCGAGGCCGTCCGTGACGCAGACGTGGCGCTGCTGTGCGTCAAGCCCGCGCAGATCTTGGACGTCATCGCGGAGGTGGGCGAGGAGCTGACAGACTCGGGCTCGTCTACTGTGCTGGTTTCTATGGCAGCGGGCGTGACTATCGCCGCGATGGAAGACGCCGTGTCCGCCGCCGGTACCCCGATTGTGCGCGTGATGCCGAACACGCCGATGTTGGTGGGCAAAGGCGTTCTCGCTGCCGCCTGCGGGCGGTTTGTTGGCGAGGAACAGCGCGATGCTGTGGTGGAGCTGCTGTCCGCCGCGGGCCAGGTTGTCCAGGTTGCCGAATCGCAGATCGATGCCGTGACCGCCATCTCCGGATCGGGCCCGGCGTACTTCTTCCTGGTGGCCGAGGCGCTGGTGGATGCAGGTGTGTCCCTCGGGCTGCCGCGCGACCTGGCCGAGCAGCTGGCCTGCGCCACCGCCGCCGGTGCCGGCGCAATGCTCGAGGGCGAGGACAGCCCGGTGCAGCTGCGGGCGAACGTTTCCTCGCCGGCTGGCACCACCGTGCGCGCGATCCGCGAGCTGGAGGAATCGGGCCTGCGTGGTGCGTTCTACCGCGCAACCGAGATCTGCGCGGAGCGTTCGGCCGAGCTGGGCAAGTAGCCCAAATCCCACCATTCACA
>ERZ1031337.142-NODE-142-length-10484-cov-13.294084_pt1 | contig 10484 bp, 2 predicted proteins | sample MGYA00518209_ERZ1031337 | MGnify/ENA primary metagenome ERZ1031337 (study PRJEB33718, sample SAMN03159846) | human skin metagenome | collected 2014-02-25 | study: EMG produced TPA metagenomics assembly of the PRJNA266117 data set (Human skin bacterial metagenome...
GGGCGGCGCGGGCGTCTTCCTCGGATAGGTTCTTCAGGCGGAAGCGCAGCGGCATGATCTCTTTGCCCACGCCCATGAGGATCACGTGGGTGAACTCCATGCCTTTGGCGCCGTGCATGGTCATCACACTGACCTGTTCGTGGGAGGCCAACTCGGCATTCTTGGTCTGGACGGCGTCGATGCCGTGGTCGGCAAGACCGGAGACCACGCGGGAGAGCTGCCCGCGGGTGCGGCACATCACGCCGACGCGCACTTCCTTGTGCTTACCCTCCTCGGCCGCACGCTCGGCTTCCTCCAGCCAGTAGTTGATCATGCCGGCAGCCGTAGAGAACTCCTCGTCCTCGGACTTGGCGGCCACGATCATTGGCGCCGGGCCGGTGCGCGCGGAGCGGTACCCGCCAACCGAGTCAACCTCGCCCTCGCCGTCCAAGAACTCCATGTCACCGCCGACCAGAATGCGCAGCGCGTAGTCCAGGTTCTCTTTGGTGGTGCGGTAGTTCAGCGTGAGCCGTCGGGAAGCGCGGCCGCGAGTGGAGATGCCAAAGTGCGACAAGGTCAGCGGGTTGCCGTAGATGCGCTGGTGGGAGTCCTCGGCGATGAAAACATCGTTCGGGCCCTCAGCCACACACGCGCGCAGGAAGCGCCAGTGGCCGGCGTTGAAGTCTTGGGCCTCGTCCACAACCACGTGGTCGAACAGGGACCCGCCACCGCGCTCGTAACGCACGTTCAAGATCTCCGCGCCCACGGCGGACATGGTGGGCCAGAACAGTTGCCCGTCGATGGCCTGGGTCTGCATCAGCGACTCCAGCACGGCCCACACCTGCTTGCGTTGCCTGCGGTTCAGCGGCGTGCCACGGCCGGTGCGCGCGACCTTGAGGTACTCCGCCAGCGTGGTAATCCCACTGGCCAGCACGACAGTTTCGTACTCGGCCTGCAGGAACGCCTCGTTGGCAATCTCGCGGGGCATGGATTCGTCGGTAGCTTCAAGCGCGCCTTCCCACACCTGGCGCGCCGCGATTTCCGTGTAAGGACGCACTCGCAGGGCGGCCACGCCGAGCACGCGCCGGGTTGCCTCCGAAACCTCCTCGGGTGAACCCAGGGAGACCACCTTGCGCACCACGGCGTCGATGTTGTCCACCCACACGCCGTCCTCGCCAGGCTCGCCGGCCTCGGGGTACACCGGGTTCAGCGCGTTGAGCTGGGACTTCAATCCCTGCGCCAGACCCTTGGTAAACGTGGTCAGCAGCACGCGCGGTCCCGCCCCGGCAACGCGCCCCATGGCCAGGTTGTTCGCGCGGTGCACCGCCACCACCGTCTTGCCGGTGCCGGCGCCGCCGAACACGCGCGCGGAGCCCTTGTAGGAGTTCTCCGCCATGCGGCGCTGTTCCGGGTGGATGTACACGCGCCATTTCTCAAAGCTGCCGGACTCGATCACGCTGCGCAGGGACTCGGTCTCCACGTCGTCCACATACGCGAACTCCAGCTCCGCGGCCGCCTGCCGCAGACCCGCCAACAGGCGCGCGTCCTCGGACTCCGCTGCCTCCGTCGCCGAGACCTTCCGCAGGCCCAGCGACTCGCGCGTCTCCTCAACCGAATACCCCGCCACCAGCGCCAACACAGCCTCGTGCTCCCACTTCGGCCGGGGCGCCAACAACGCATCCAACCCGTCCTCGGACTCGAGCGCCAACACCTGCTCGGTCAGCGCCGGGTCGATGCCCAGCTCCTCCCACAACTTCTCGGGCGTCAGCTCACCCAGCACCTCGCGGGGTGCGGGCGATTGCTTCTCGACGAGCTCCGCCTCCACCCCCTTCTCCTTCGCAACCGCCTTCGCCTGCTGGGCCGCCAACTCGTGCGCAGCCTGCGCGGCCGCCTCGGCCTTGGCGCGCGAATCAACATCCGCCGCAGCATCTCCCGCAGCTGGCTCCTCCTTGATCAGCGTTGTAATACCGTTGATCGGGTTCACGTCCAGGCGCAGCCGCGCCGGGTCCAGCCGTTCGGCTTTGAGGTTGCCTTCGTCGTGCGAGTCCACGTCCACAAGCACGAAGTGGTGCGTGTCCTGGTCGCGGATCTCAAAAAGCACCGCGCGGAACTGGTCGTTGATGCGGCCGGTGCGCACGCGTTTGTCCACGGCATTCGTGAGCGTCTTGATCTTCAACGACGGGTTCGTCGGGTCCGCAGACAGCTTCTGCAGGAAGTTCATCGTCGGCTTCATCAGTGCGCCGTCGAGGTCCAACCCGCTGTACAGGCTAAACGTCACCATGGTGTTACTCCTTACCCAGCAGCGCGGCCGGGATCGTCTCTGGCGAGAGTGTATCGGGGTACAGCAGCGTCCAGCCTTGCTCGCGAAGCTTGGCTTCGGCACCCGCGTAGGAGGCGTCCTGCTCGATCAACAGCGCGATGCGCAACTCGGTCCAGGACACGGCGGTGGGGATGGAGCCGATTTCCTCGCCGATCTCTTCGGTCGGCGGCGCGCCCGCGTCCACGAGGGTGCGCAGCGCGGCGGCCACGTCCGCTTCGTCCTCGAACTCTTCGATCGCCTCGGCCCACAGCCCACTGACCGCGGCCTCGACGGCACTTTGCTTCTCGACGTCCTCCGGTTGCCCAACGCCCACAGCATCCCCGTCGCCAACGTCGACCGTGACGGCATTGTTGGCCAGCCACACGATGTTGGCGAAGCGCAGGAAGTCGCGCCAGTTGTCTTCGGTGATGGAGCCGGGCGTGAGTGCGCTGACAAGCAATCGCTGCAGCACCATCTCTTCGCCTACCTTGGCGGCGTCGAAGTGGATCTCGTTGCGAAACGTCAGGCGTGCCCCACCCGGGATGCGCGAGGGCACCACGGAGGTGCTGAGCATCTGCAGCAGGGCTTTGTCCATCAGCGCGTACGAGGACCGTTCCGGCTCCGCCAGGTAGGTCAGCAGCTGTGTGATGGGGGAGGCTTTCAAAAACGCGATCTCGTTGTTGCCGATGCCGTCCATGGCGCGCGTGCGTTTCTCCGCTTTTTCGCTGACCCACGACGGCGCGGCCTCGCCGAACGTCGTCTCCCGGGCAAACCAATCCAGGCCGGCGTCGGTGACGTTCCACGGCAGGATCTGCTTGTCGCCGAAGTGCAGGCTGTTGCGCTTGTGTATGTCGGTGGGGAAGCGGTAGTGCTGCGCGCTGAAGTGGAACGCGGCACCGTCGGTGTACACGGCCACCGAGCGCAGCAGCGGTTTGCGGCGGTGCTGGAAGAGGAAGTCCGGGCGCGTGTAGCCGTAGTCCACCTGCTCGCGCATGCTCCACTCCTCGCCGGAGGCGAACGTGATGTGCCACTCCACGCCGCCGGCGTTGGGGATGTCCTTGACCGTGGCATTGCGGGCCTCGAGTGCGTCGCGCATCATCTCGCGGAAGCGGACCTCCAGGTTGGAGGACTGGTCCAGCTGCGGGGCCTCCGTCTGCGGGGTCCACTGCACCGACAACGGATCCAGGTCCTGGGCGGGGTGATCTTGGTCGCTCAGGATGGCACGCAGCGCGCGCTCGGCGGCGGCGCGGGAGGTGACCTCGACGTACTGGAACAGGGTGTACGGCAGCAGGCAGTCCGGGCAGGCGAGGCGCTCGTCAGCAGCGCAGTCGCAATCCCGCACCTTGGTGAAGGCGCGCTCGAGGAGCTTCCGGACGTCCTCCGGCGAAGCAAACTGCGAGAGATACCCGGTGCCGCCCGGCACGTTGTCGTGCATGAGCAGGGCCTCGACCGTCTTGCCGGTGGCGTCCGGCACGCGCACGGTAACCACGTTGAGGTGGTCCGGGTCGCCTCCGAGGACCTCCTTGAAGCCCAGCTTGATCGCGGCGGTCAGGCTCGGGATGGTCGCCTTGTCGCCGGCGGTGAGCTGCACCGGCACGTGCAGCAGCACGCCCTGGGTCTGCAGAGTGCGGCCGAGCGCGACCGTGACGGACTCTTCCTCACGAGCGTTGCGCTTCGGGCACCACGGCCTGTGGTCCCACTTCGAGTTCGCGCCCTTCTGCGAGTCCAGATGACCGCAGTAGTTGCACACGGTGAACAGGGGAGCGTCGATCTCCTTGCCCGCCAGCATCTTCTTCGTGGCCGGGCCGCGGCCGAGGTTGAACGAGCTCAGGTTCACGTACCGCAGGTACTCCGCGCCGAAGCCCTGGGAGAGGAACCACTTGCCGCCGTGACCGCCGTCCGGCACGGAGAAGCTCAGTGCGGTGTGGAAGAACATGGTGAAGCGGTCTTCGTGGGAGCCGTCGATAGTCGCTCGCGCACGGTCCACCTCGGCGGAGACGCGGCGCATGCGCACCGTCTCCACAATCTGGCCCTTGTCTGCGAACGCGCCCGCGCCACAGACCGGGCACGCACCCGGTGCATTACCGGTGACCACTTTCTCGCCGTATGAGCACTCCGGGCAGAGGCGCCACTGCTCCACGTCCGCGCCACCGGCGCCGAGCTCGACGGCGTCCACCGTGGCGGCGATGCCGCGGGCGTAGAACGTGTTGCCCGGCGCGAGCTCCGTCAGCGCGGAGGACACGCCACGGGAGAGCTCGAAGGTCTCCGGGTCGATCTGCATCGACGACGGATTGAGCTGGGAAACCACCACCGCCAGCTCCACGGAGTCATCCAACAGCGTGAAGTTGGGCAGCAGCCCGTAGCGCTCCATGGAGCTGATCCAGAACTCGTCGAGCAGGATCTCGTTGTAGTCGCGCCCGGCGCGTCGCCATGCCGCCTTGGTGCTGCGCTTTTCGCGCTCCAGCTCCGGGTCGGCGTTCTCGGTGCCCGCGTTCGGGTCGACCTTGGCCTCGAGCTCCTTCAACCGGTCCGCGAGCGTGTCCCAGCGCGCCTGCAACTCGGACTTTTCGGCCTCCCACAGCAGGCGGGTGCGCTCGAGCTCGCCGAGCAGCGAGTCCGGCCCCTGACCGCATGCCCACTCGCGCACGCCGTCAACGGTTGCGGCGTCCACGTGGCCGTCCTCAACCGTGGCCAAAAACGCATCCACACGAGATGCAACCCCGGCCGCGATCTCCTCGCTGAGCACCTGCACCAGCGACGTCTTACGGCTGCTGAACACGTCCTGCGCGTGCGCGACCTGCAACCCATTGGCGGCAAACGCCATGGTGTCCACCAGGTACGCGGTGGTCTGCCTGCGCAGAATCTCGGTGGCGGAAAGAAACGCCGCCGGCGGCACCACGGCACCCGCGATCACGGACAAAGGCTGGTTCAGCTTCGGCAGCATCGTGCCGCGCCCCTGCACGAACGCGAGCACCAGCGAGTTGCCGGTCAGGCGCCCGGCGCGGCCCACGCGCTGCACGTACGAGGACACAGACGTCGGCAGCGAGGCGAGCATCACCGTGGACAGGTCGCCGATATCGATACCCATCTCCAGCGTCGGCGTGGCCACCAGCACGTTCGGCGCGTTCGGCGCCTCATCGTCGGTACCACGGAACGCCCGCTCGAGCGCCAGCCGCTCCTCCTTGGGGATCAGGCCGGTGTGCTCGCGCGCCACCACCGCGCGCGGGGTGGTGGAGGTGTACAGCCGCGAGTAGTAGATCTGCTCAATGCCTTCCGTCTCCAGCTCGCCGAGGCAGCCGGGCGTTGGGCACGGCAGCCCGGCGAGCAGGGAGCGGGTTTGCCTGTCCGCGCCCAAGGGTCCCCGGCACACCCCACAGTGCAACATCTCGGCTGCGTCCTCGTGGCGCACCACCACGCTCTCCGGCGCAAGTGCGTATATGGTGCCGCCGGAATTGGTGGACACGGCCTGCACCGCGCCCTCGCGGGCGAGCACCTTGAACACGGTGGTGAGCACGTTCGTGGCGTCGTGGGTGGAGATCCCCAGCACCTTCGACGTCCACCGCGCATACCGCCCGCGCGGGCTTCCCAGAGGAGTGATCCCGCGATCCTTGTCGTCCAACGCCGCACCCGAACGCGGGAACTCGGGTGCTCCGCCCTTGGGGAAGCTCGGCATGCCGTGCGCCTTGGCAAAGCGGTTGTGCAGGCGCCACGAGTTCGCGTCGTCCTGCAGGTAGCTCTTCAACATCGGCGAGTACACGCCGCCGCGGTCGCGCACCTGCTCCAGCAGACCCCGCAGCCAGCGCAGCCGCAGCTCCGGCGAACCGGCGTCCGCGACCTCAAACAGGCCCTCGTCCACGTGCTGCAGCGCCTCCTCGGCAGCAGCCAACAGGACTTCATCGTCCACCTGCACCGACGGCACCAGCGCGCCCGTGGACACCAACGAGCGTGGCAGGTGCGCGCGCTGCCCGAACTCGAGCGCCGCATCAAGCTCTAGGCGGTGCAGTGCCGCAGTGGTGGCCTCTCGACGAGCCGCGGTGTCAGCGTCCTTCGCCCAAAACGGCGTGAACGTGGTGGTCTCCGCCACCTCCGGCGGCAACAGCTCAAAGCGCGCACGCGCCGGGTCCGCGGCCTCGTCCGCGCGCCCCAGGATCCGCAGCGGCATCTGCGCGAGCGACACTTCATCGTCGCCGACGACGCTGCGCATCAGCGTACGGATGCCAAACGCGCGCGCCCTGGACTGCACGAAACCCGCACGGTGCGCCGCGTCCTGCACCGAGTCCGCGAACACCAGCGTCTTCTTCTCGTTCTGCTCCAGCGACGGCATGCCGAACAGATTGGACAGCCCCACCGACAAAAGCGTGGCCACGCGCGAACCGATGTAGCGGATGGAGTCCGCCTCGCCGCACGACGGGCACGTCTCCTCGCGCGCGAGCTCCTCTGCGTCGAGCCCCGTGTACGTCATCACCGGCACAGAGCTGCCCTCAGCGAGCTCTTCTTCGCTGGGCTCGGTGCGCGACAGCATGCGGGATTTGGTGTGGAACCACATCAGCACACGGTGGCCGTCTTCGTCGCCCAGCTGGGTCAGCTCGAGGTGGTTCTTCACGGCTTCGCGGTGCTCGGCGGTGGCATCAATCAGGGGGCGGACGAGCTCAGGCTTATCGACGCTCGCCTTCCGGATCTCCGACCCATTCAGCACCACCGCATCCGTACCCGGCTCGAGGGCCGTCATCCACCCAGCGCGACCGCACGAGCGGCAGTACGTGGCCGGCAGCCACACCCCGGCGTTGTCGCCGCCGAGCTGGCCGTCATCCGCGAACCGGAACGTCTCGCCATCCTCGGTAGGTGTGACGGCTCGCTCGATGCGGGAGACCTCGCGCACCCACAGGTGCGTTTCCACACCGGGCAGGCGCTTGCCGCCGAAGCCGAACTCCTCGCCGGCGAGCGCGCGCACGTGCGCAACCGCGGTGAGCAGGTGGGTGACAAACTCGCGCGCCGTGGCTTCACCGAGGCTGCGAAGGACGATCGGGTCAAACATTTCCTCCGGCAGCGTCTTCGCGTCCTCACCCTCGCGCTTGATGAGGGGTTTGGGCTTCCCATCACCATCCAGCAGCGCGCGCGTAATCGGGTGCACCGCGTACGCGGCGATGGTGGTTTCCAGGTTCGCACCGGCTTCCACGCCCCACAGCTGCGTGCGGAAGATGTCCAGCACCACATCGGCGTGGTCACGGCCGGAGTCATCGCTAGCAACCGCGTCCACGATCTCTCGCAGCTGGTCGATGTCGGGGGAGAGGGGAGCGGCGTGCGCGCCGAACGTGTGCGCGATCTCGTCAGTCCACTGCTGATAGGTCAGCGTACGCTCTCCAACTAGCGCCTCCCTGGTGAACCGTTCCCCGAAGATGGTCTCGCCGAACTTTAGTACTTCCTCCGTATCTTTCTCCCCGCCGAGCGTTGCCGAGGTCGCCACCGGCGTCACCCGCCCCAGCGGGTTGGACGCGTACTCGCCAGCGAAGCCTTCCGGTTGGTGTTGTTTGAGCATCAGCCCCAACCGACGAAGCAACAGCGCCACGTCCGTACCCTGCGCGCCGTCGTAGGTGTGGAACTCGTCCAGCACCAGGTACTGCAGCGAGGTTGCCGAACGCTTCCAGATCTCCCGGTCCGCCTCCCGCAACAGCAGCTGGTCCAGCATTTTGTAGTTGGTGAGCAGGATGTCCGGCGGATCCTGGCGGATCTGGTCACGGTCGTTGATCAACGAATCCTTGGTGACCTTCTTGACGCTCCCCGTCGCCTCACCCGTGAAGATACCGGCAGTGACACCAGCAAGCGCCGGCTCACTAGTGATCAGCTTGGCCAGACGGTCCGCCTGGTCGTTCGCCAGCGCGTTCATCGGGTAGAGCAGCAGTGCCTTGGTGCCGCGCTGCCCCTCAGCGCGAGCCCGCGCAGCGTGGTCCAACACCGGGTACAGGAAGGACTCCGTCTTACCGGAGCCAGTACCCGTAATCACCAGTGTCGGATCCGGACGCCGCACCCCCTGCTCATCCCTGCTGCGCAGCCTGCGGAACGCCTCCGCCTGGTGGTGATACGGCGTAAACCACTCTGGCATCCAATCCAGGATCCCATCCCACCCGATCGCGCGCGCGTACGGCAAGCGGGTGCGCACGTACGGGCCGTGGAACATGCCCCGCTCCGTGTCCTCCAAAAACGCCTTCAGCGCGTTGGACGTCTCCGGATTCGCAAGCGAAAACGCAGTGGCCAGGTACTCGGACACGCCCCCGAGGACGTGCTCCGATGCATGGACGGGGATGAGGGTAGACACGGTCGGAATCGTAGTTCAGGCCAGAAACCATTACTCGTTAGCTGCATAGTCACACGGACGATGAGGCTACGTCCTCATTGAGGACCTTGAATGCGGCGGATGCCACGGCTTCGCAAAAATCAAGCACTGCACCGTTCTCATATACTTTCTTGTCAATTGCTTCCCTCGCCCAAAGAGTCTTATCCGACGAATCGACAACAGACCTGTCAAAATCCTCGAGTTCACCTTCCGGTATGAGCATTAACCCAATACTCGCCAAGGTGTCCAACAAATGGCTAACTAGGTCTCGGATTCTCTCATCCTCGTGGTTAGCGCTAACCTCTTCAGCCACTTTGCTCTTGAGCTTGCCTTCTAGCGCTCCCTTAGGGGTGCCCTTGAATTCGGTCCAGTAAATTTCCCTAAAGCGATCGTTGATCGCGTCCACCAAGCAGCCCACCTCGGAAGACTGATGGCATCCCATTGCGGAAACTGTGGATAAAAGGCGCTTCTTTTCAGATACTAGGTCCAAATCACCCACAATTAATGTAGGAGTCTTAAGATTTCTGAGCAAAGACGCAGTAGCGGCAAAATTGCCATTTCCACTGGTCGGGATGAAAATTATCGAATCCCTCAGTGCGTTAGCATGAGGGGCGGTTGAAGCAGCCGCGTAGTGGTCGAATGCCTCCTCGAAGAATAGCGCATCCTTTTCGTTCTCAACGAGGACAGCAACCGCCGAGAAAAGCGACTCAAGGATCGGCGTATAGCGGATACGGCTCTTAGCTCTAATGTCTTCGAAAACGTCTGACTGCACAGTTGTCGACGAATAAACGGCGTCAACATCACCTTTGTAGGAGAGCCTGTGGACAATCAGTTGCCTGGAGCCTTCGCGGGACAACCCGCCTAGAAGATTGCGGTCGTGAGTTGCACATACGATTTGCCGCTTCTCATCTCGACAAACTCGTTGGAGCACCTGCCCTAATCGATACGCCTGCGGCGGATGCAGAAAGGCCTCAGGTTCATCCACCAACACCAAGCTTCTCGAGTCTGTGTAGAGTCGCATCAATAACCCAGCTACATTGCGCATTCCGAGCCCTTGCTGGTCTACCGTTCTTGCGTTCTTGAGGAACGAAATGACACTCGCTGGATTGGCGTCGGCGATCGATGGCATTTCACACGGCCGCTGCCCGAGGAAGAAAGTCAGTTTTCCCTCGTGGATATGGAAGTTGATTTCCTCGTTGAAGATGTATTTAAAGTCCTCGCGTACCGCGTCATAAGCATCCTCCTGATCCCTGAGCTTGACGATTGCGCTTGACGAGTCGTCAAGCGATTTTCGGTCAGCTTCGCTTATGCGGCTTAACGGTTCATCAAAGCGAACAAACGCCTCGATGAATGGTCCGAAATGATTCCGGATGTGTGCCCATTTAGAAAAATCTCTCTTACTAACAAGGGGCGAGCTCCCGTAAACATCGTAGGGTAACCCGGGCTTGTAATAAGTTCCCTCTTCCTCGAAATTCACTTCTGCAACTTGCCGTAGGTAATTCGGCAAATCATTCGTGGACCAGCGGATTTCCACCGACTCGAGAAGACCACGAGCTAAATCAGCGGTCGCAATCGAGCTTCCGAAGAGGACGGCTCGCAATTGTTGAAGGAAGTAAGATTTGCCCGAGTTATTGGGGCCAACCAAAGCGAGGATTGAATCCGTTTCGAGCCGTATCTCCTCTTTCGACTTTAAACGGATCGATTGAAGAGTCGGGTGCATTGGTTCGTGTTCTAGTCCATTTGCAGGCACTATTTCATCCTCATTCACAGATACCACGCCTCCATTGGTCCGTTCTAGTTATGTACATCTGTTCTAAACATGTTATGTCTATGGACATTTTGGACGCGGAGTCTGGTCACTTATTGGACGTGGAG
>ERZ1031337.146-NODE-146-length-9990-cov-19.121892_pt1 | contig 9990 bp, 8 predicted proteins | sample MGYA00518209_ERZ1031337 | MGnify/ENA primary metagenome ERZ1031337 (study PRJEB33718, sample SAMN03159846) | human skin metagenome | collected 2014-02-25 | study: EMG produced TPA metagenomics assembly of the PRJNA266117 data set (Human skin bacterial metagenome and...
TGGCGAATATCACCACGCTGCAGCTGCCGGACATCATCAAGATGATCCAGCAGGCACTGGCGCAGATCCTGGCCTACTTCAACATCCAGCTGTAGAGCTCGTCGCCGCCGGCGTGGATGCGCACGCCGGGGGTGGGCGTGAGCCACAAATCGGTTTGTAGCGCGTGCTCGCCGTCGCTGCACAAGAACGAGATGGTTTCGTTGGTCTTGTCCAGCACTTCAACCGTCGCGCGGGTGAGCCACGCGTTGCGGCGGCGCACCCCGATCAGCCGCTGGTACTCGGTGAACAGCCAACTACCTAGAGGCGACAGCTCCGCCGGCGAGGCGGGCAGGGCGGGGCGCACGGCGTCGTCGGCGGACCAGCTTTCGCCGCGCACGCCGGTAAACCCCTGCTCGTCGCCGTAGTAGATCGACGGCATGCCCGGCACCGTCATCAGCACCGCCGCGGCCAGGACGGCTTTCTCCGGCCCCACCTTGGAGGCGATGCGGTCCACGTCGTGGTTGCCCACAAACGTGTTGGGCAAAACATCAACAGGATGCCGCTCCAGCGCGTGGGCGAGCTCCCAAAAATTGACGTCCACCAGCGAGGACCAGGTCGCCTTCCACAGCTCATACTGGGTCACGGCGTCCAGGGAGCCTGCCTTGCCTATCGACGAGTAGTCCCCGTGGATGACCTCCCCCAAAAACATCGCGTCTGGAAACTCCGAACGCACGCGGGCGAGCACGTCGGCCCAGAAGTCGGCGGGCACGGCGTATGCGACGTCGAGGCGCCAGCCTGCGATGCCGCGGCGCAGCCAGTGCAGCATGATCTCTACCACGGCATCGCGCACAGCATCTTCACCATGGTGCAGGGTGGCCAGCTCGCCGTGGCCCTCCCAGTCCGTGTCGCCGGCGAGGCCGTCGGCAACCCACGGGTGCGTGCGGGCGACGTGGTTGAACACCCCATCCAACATGATGTGGATGCCGCGGGCAGAGCATTCGTCGATAAGCCAAGCGAAGTCCTCCTCATCGCCGAGGCGGGGGTCGATGCGGAAGTGGTCGAGGGTGTCGTAGCCGTGGGTGGCGGAGGCGAAGATGGGGCCGAGCAAAAGGCCGTTGCAGCCGAGTTCGACCAGGTAGTCCAGCCACGGCTCGAGGGCGCGGAGGCGGTGGGCCGAATCGTGTTCCCCGCGGATCGGCGCGCCGAGGGCGGCCAGCGGGTAGACGTGCCACCAGATTGTGCGGTCCAGCATGCGCCCGAGCCTACGCACCCAGCAGCGCCAGAGGCACGACCGCGACACCGTCCGGGCGGCGGTACGCGCGAGTGCCGGTGGTGAGGATGACGGTATCGACTATGTCGTCGGGCAGCTTGTCTCGCAGCCACAGCAGGTGCTTCACATCGTCGTCGTCCACGTTCGCGGCGAGTTTGACCTCAAACGCCACGATGGCGCCGTCCTGGTCCTGCGCGATCAAATCCACTTCCCTGTCACCTTTGACGGTGCGGAAATGGCCGACGTTGCCGAACGACGCTTGCGCCGCCACCCGCACCGACAACGTGGCAAGCGCTTCGAAGAGCGGGCCGAGCAGGTAGTTGAACCGGCCGGTGAGCTTCGCCGCGGGAATGTCTAAGAGCCGCAGCACAAACGCTGGGTCCGCGAGCTGGTGCTTCGGCGCTTTCGCCAGGCCCGCGAACGGAGAGCGCCGCATGTCCCACGCCGGCACCGGGTCCAGCATCCAGACCTCGGCGAGTTTTTCGCGGTACACCATGGTGGTGGACTTGGCTGGTTTGTTGGCGGCGTCGAGGATCTCCTGGTAGCTCGTGGTGGTCGAGCTCGCCGCCGCGTACGCCGCCAGCCAATTCATCAGTGCCGCCGGGTTGCGCGCGACGTAGCCCTGCTCGGGCAGGTCTCGGTCCACCACCCGCGCGAGATACGAGTCGAGTTGCTGGTTGCGCAGCACCGGGGGCGCCTCGTAGAACCCGGGGAAGCCGCCCGATGCGATTGCGTCGATGTAGTGCTTGAGCGTGCGGTCGGTCTCTCCCGCAATCGTCGCGCCCCCTTGGAACAGCGAGCTCATGCTTATCGACGGCTCCGCCCCCGCCCGTTCAAACAGCGCCAACGGCCGCATGCGCAAGGAGAGAATACGGCCGGCTCCGCTGTGAGTGTCTGTGCCCGCCACTGGCGTGGCTGACCCGGTGAGGAGGAACCGGCCGGGCGCGGCGCCCTCATCGACGGCTCGGCGGACGTAATCCCAGGATTCGGGGTGCCGCTGCCATTCGTCGATGAGGATGGTGCCGGGCGCTTCCGCGCTGAAGGTGGGATCTGCGGCGAGCACGCCGGCGCCCTCCTGCGTGTCCAGCCGCATGACGGTGGACGCGCGGCGGCGCGCGGTTTCCGTTTTCCCCACGCCCTTCGGCCCCTCGACTGCGATTGCCGCAGCGTGGGGAAGGAGCTGGTCAAGCTGGGTGTCGACGGCCCGCGGAAGGTAAGTCATGGTGTCCTACACTACCAATTTTCCGCTCCCTACGCTACGAATTTTCCGCACGGTTGATCAAAGGCTGCAGGCCCTTGGCGATGCGGTCCTTCCAGGTTTTGGCGATCTCGTCGTAGCCGCGGTCGTGCGGGCGGATGCCGCGGTGGGTGAAGTTGACCTTGGTTTCGCCGTCGTCGTCCTCGGAGATGTCGAAGATCAGAGAGGTGTCGTCCCATTCGTGGTCGTTGTCGTCGGTGGGTTCGACGTTCCAGACCACGCGCTTGCCGTCGTCGGCTTCGCGCACGGAGAAGTCGCGGTCCTCGACGTGGAACTCGCCGCCCTTCTCGCTGGCGTTGCCTTCCGCTTTCTGGTCCCACCAGCTGTTGGGTTTGGTGATCGCGCGGTAGACCTCCTCGCGGGTGGCGGGCACGGAGAAGGAGGCGGTGAAGTCGCGGATGGCCTGGGCGGTGGTGCCGTCGGCGAAGGTCCAGTCGGACAGGGTGTGGTCCGGGTCGTAGATGGCCACCTCGACGCCGTCGTCCTTGTACTTCATCAGCCCGTCCTTGATCAGGTCGCGGCCGGCTTTGTTGAAGCCGGTCACGCCGGAGACGTCGAAGATCAGCTTGTCGCCGTGCAGCCGGCGCTGCGCCAGCCCGCGCAGGATCTTCTCGGCGGCGGTGAAGTTGATCATGCCCTGCAGCTCCACCACGTCCGCGCCCTCGCGCCGCTGCACGGACTTGATGCCCGGCGCGATGTAGAAGTTGGAGGACAGCAGGTTCAGCCCCAGCGAGCTGGAAAGTTCGCGGAAGATTTTCACGCCGCGCACGGAGTTGCCTTGTTTGTTTAAGCGGGGGCTTAGCGACGCGATCCCGAGTTGCCCGGGCAGCGTTCCGATCAGTCCGCCGGCCACCCCGGACTTCGCGGGGATGCCCACGTTGACCATCCACTGGCCGGAGGCGTCGTACATGCCGGAGGAGACCATGACGGCCTGGGCGAGGCGGGCGGCTTCCGTGGAGAGCACCTTCTCGCCGGTGACGGGTTGGGTGCCGCCGTTGGCCAGGGTGGCGGCCATGGCGGCGAGGTCGCCGACGGTGACCAGCACTGCGCACTGGGCGATGTAGCTGGCCACGGCGTCGTGGGCGTCGTCGGTGATCATGCCGCCGTCGCGAAGCATGTGGGCGAGCGCCTTGTTGCGGTCGGCGCTGTCGAGTTCGGAATCCAGCACGCGCTGGTCCACGGCAAGGTCGCGGCCGGCGAGGCGGGAGAAGTAGTCGCGCAGTTTCTCGCTGCGCTGCTCCACCGGGATGTCGGGGCCGCCGATGAGTTGGTTCACCGTGATGGCGCCGGCGTTGATCAGGGGGTTGGCGGGCCGGCCGTCGTCGTCAAGCGAAAGCTCGTTGAATGCCTCGCCGGAAGGCTCCACGCCCACGTGTTTGTGCACCTCGTCGGGGCCGTACATGTCCAGTGCGAGCGCGTAGACGAAGGGCTTGGAGATGGATTGGATGGAAAACTCGTAGTCCGCGTCGCCGACGGTGTAGAGGTGGCCGTCTGTGGTGCACATGGTCAGGGCGAGTTTGTCCGGGTCGGCGTTCTTGAGCACGTCGATGTAGTCGGCGAGTTCGCCGCTGTCTTGGTCGCGGACGTCGTCCACGATGGCTTGGAGGTGTTCGGTCACTGACGAGAGCATGGCGCCAGTGTAGAGGTGTGCGCTGCGAAGCCATTTAAACCGGATATAATCGGGTTTATGTACAACGACATTCTCCCAGATTCAAAGCACGCGCACCTCTCCGACGCCCACGCCGAGACCGTCAAGGCGACGCTCGGGCCGGTGGGCGAGAACATCCAGACCATCGCGAACACCTTCTACTCCAAGATGTTCGCCGCCCACCCCGAACTCATCTCCGACCTGTTCAACCGCGGCAACCAGAAGCAGCAGGCGCAGCAGAAGGCGCTCGCGGCCTCTGTGGTGAAGTTCGCGTCGCACCTTGTGGACGACTCCGCGCCCGACCCGGTGATCATGCTCAACCGCATCGCGCACAAGCACGTCTCCCTCGGCGTGACCGAGGCGCAGTACAAGATCGTGTACGAAAACCTCATGGCCGCGATCGCAGAGGTGCTCGGCGACGCCGTCACGCCCGAGGTGGCCGAGGCATGGAGCGCGGTGTACTGGCTCATAGCGGACGTGCTGATCAAGGCCGAGAAGGACCTCTACGCCTCAGACGGCGTGGCGGACGGCGACGTGTTCCGCCGCGGCAAGGTCGTGGAGAAGCATGAGCTTTCCGACGCAGTGACGGCGTTTACCGTCGAGGGCGAGTTCACGCAGCCGAGGCCGGGGCAGTACACGTCCATAGGCGTCAAGCTTGACGACGGCGCACGGCAGCTGCGCCAATACTCCATCATTGAAGGCGACGCGTCGCGCTACCGCATCGCGGTGCAGAAAGACGGCGAGGTCTCCTCCTTCTTGCAGGAGCGTATCGACGTCGGCGACACCGTGGACGTCACCTTGGCCGCGGGTGACCTGGTGCTGCAGCCGGGCGAGCGCCCGGTCGTGCTGATCTCCTCCGGCATCGGCTCTACTCCCCTGACCGGCATTCTCCGCCACCTGGCGCAGAACAATGATCCCCGCCGCGTGACGTACGTGCACTCCGACGCCTCCGAGGGCTCCTGGGCGCAGGCGCAGGAAACGCGCGAGTTGGTGGAAAAGCTGGGCGACGGGGCGCTGAAGACCTACTTCCGCGGCGATGATGAGCGCGTCAACGTCGGCGAGCTCGATGTCGCCGGCGCGGATGTGTACCTCTGCGGCGGCACCGGCTTTCTCCAGTCCCTGCGCGACGACCTCGCGCAGCTGCCCGCCGACAAGGCCCCGGCCAACGTGTACTACGAGCTGTTCAGCCCGAACGACTGGCTGGTGGCCTAGCCCTCCTGCTTGGTCAGGCGCGCCCCGCACTGGCCGGGGCGGTCGTGCGGGATGAGCTGCACCTTCACGTCGCCGGCGCCCTGGTCCAAAAAGCCGCCGTGCAGCGCGCACACCACTGGGGCGGGGCGGGTGCCCACTTCGGCGATGAAGGGGCAGGCGTTGAGCCCCACCTCGCGCACCTTGGCGGTGGCGGCGTCTGGGCGCGGCGCCGGGTCAAAGCCCATCTCGCGCAGGGTCTGGCATGTGTGGCGCTCCGCGGTGTCCAAGTCCACGCGCAGGTTGTCGTGGCGGCGGGTGTTCACCCGCTCCGCCCACTGGCGGCCGAGGCGCTTCGCGCTGTCGGTGTCCTGGTCGGCCAGGGTGCTGGCCAGCACCTCCACCAGGGCGATCATGGAGTGGGAGGCCAGGTTCGTGCGCGCCACGCGGGCGGTGTAGATGTGCGAGGGGCGGCCGCGGCCGGTGCCGGGGGCGACGCGGCGGGAGACCACACCCGCGGACATCAGCTCCTCCAGGTGGCCACGCACGGTGTTCGGGTGCATGCCCAGCGCTTTGCCGATCTCGGCGACCTGGATGCCGTCCGGGTTTTCCTGGATCACGTGAAACACCTCGAGCTGCTTTAGGCTGAGGTGGCCGACCGCGTTGAGCAATTCACCGGCGGGACGGGGCGCGTGATTCCGTTCCATGCGCGTTCTCCTGGAGGCGTTTTGGTGTTACATCAAGAGTATATTCCAACCTAAGATGTAGGACAACTTGGTTTTTGGAGGTGTTGGCCACATGCCACGTGCGGTAGATGTTGCAGCGTGGGCGGTCGTCGTCGCGGGTGTCGCGGCCGTCGCCACCACAGCGGCGATCACGCAGTCGCGCGAGGGCGAGCTACCCACCGGCGACGACGTCGTCACCGCCGACGTGCGCATTGAGCGCATGCGCTACATCCCCGACCGGATCGAGGTGCCGCGCGGCACCAAACTGGTGGTCAACCTGGTCAACGACGGCGACAAAGAGCACGACCTGAAGATCGGGGAGGCCAACTCCGGCAGGCTCTCCCCCGGCGAGGCCAGCGCCACCTACTTCGGGGAGTTCAACAAGGACACCCGCGGGTGGTGCACCATCGCCGGGCACAAGACGATGGGCATGACCTTTAAGGTCGACGTGACTTAATCACCGCCACCTGCGTCTTCACAGCGCGCGCCATCAGCGGCAGAAACGCCACCAGCACGCCGAACGCGACAAAGGACAGCACGATGCGTGCGTAGGAGTTGCCCACCACCAGCCAGGCCAAAAGCGCCGCGTTGAACAGGCCGGCGCGCAGGTAGGCGGCCCGGTTGAGCTCACGCAGTCCCGCCTTGACCGCCGCCGGGCCGCCGCCCATGGTGGTGGGCATGAGGTAGCTCATGGTGCCGATGAGCAGCTGGCCCGCAAACCCGAGCAGCAGCGGCAGGGTGGGGATCTCACCGGCCCCGCCGAACATCCGCACCGCGTACCAGGTCAGCCCTCCGATGAGCCAGGTCACCGCGAACAGCGCGGACAGCGCCGGGTAGGTCACGCGCCCGCGGGGGTCCTTGAGCACCTCCAAAGCGCTGACCACGAACCCCTGGTAGAGCCACACCCAGCCCGCCAGGATCACCACGGTGCCCGCGCCCACCACCACGTCCGCGCGCAGCAGCGAACCGGCCACCGCCACGGCCACACCGATGCCTGCGAGCGCGAGCGCCACGCCGACGCGGTCCTGCCCGCGGGTGCGCCACATCGCCGGGAACAGCACGCTCAGTGCGCCCATCGCCGCGAACCCGACGAAGCCGCCCACGTTGGTGAACATGTGGGCCTGGCGCACCGCGCCGTGCCACTGCCCGGGCAGCCCGGCGGACAGCGCGGCGCCGAACAGCGCGCCCACCGGCAGGCAGCACGCGGAGGCGAGGAATCCTACGACCCCGGCATGCTTACGAGACGCCGACCGCACCTGTTTAAAAAGCACCGCCGCGTGCCACGCCAGCACGACCGCGACCGCGAGCGCGCCCGCCCACGTGAGCCAGTACCACCGCGCGACCTGGCCCACCAGCACGGCGACGGTGCCGGCGTTGAGGAGGTAGGTGCGGGTGAGTTGGGCGGGCCGGGAGGCGTCGTCAAGCTTTTGCCCCAAGAAGCGCTCGGTGAGGTTTTGGGACCACAACATGATCGAGTTGGTCAAAATTCCCAGCGTGAAAATGTGGATGAGCAGCCAGGACCCGTCCGGGATGAACGGGTGCGCGAGGCCGGCGAGGATGAACACCGCCATCCAGATGCTCACCGGGCGCGAGGCTTTGCGGTGCCACGCGCGGGGGTTCATGTCAGGCATTGACTCCTCCAGACTTCGGGTTGTCGCGGAAACACCACCAGGTGGCCGCAGCAAAGCACGCCGCACCCGCGGCCAGCACGCCGATGACACCGTTGTAGGCGTCCGTGTAGTCCGCCCCGCGGTCCAGCGCCGCCTGCAGCAGCGACCCCGTCAGCGCCACGGTAACCAGCGTGCCAAGCTCGTAGGACACCTCCTCCACACCCGCGGCCATCCCGGAGCGGTGCATCGGCGCCGAGCCGATGATGGCGATCGAGGAGACACTCATCACCGAACCCGCGGACAGGCCCAGAAGCACCATGCCTATCGACGTCCATCCGGCCGCCAACGCCACCGCCCCCACTACCGCGCCGAGGAACCCGCCGGCGATCAACGGCAGGAAGCCGACCTTGTGCAGATATGCCCCGCCGAGCGTGGAGGCCGGGATCGCACACAGGGCCATCACGGCGACGGTGGCGCCGGCGTGAAGGGGCGTGAGCTCGTCGACAAGCTGCAGCTTCTGCGTGGTCATGAGTTCGGCGCCGGCGAGGACGAACATGCCGCCGGCCGCCGCGAGGACGCCGCCGGTGAACAGGCGGGAGCGGAAAATGTCGAAGGTGAGCAGCGGGTCGTCCAGGCGGTTCTGGCGGCGCACGAACAGCCAGGAACCGACGGCGGTGGCGACAAGCGCTGCGAGGGTGATGGCGGGGCTGTGGGCCGCTTGCTTGATGGCCATGGTCAGGCCAGACAGCGCGACTAGGGCGTAGAACGAGGAGACCACGTCCCACTGTTTGTCTAGGTTGGGCAGGTTTTCCGGTGCGAGCGCGATGGTGAGCACGAGGGCGACGATGACGATGGGCACGTTGATGAGGAAGACGGAGCCGACCCAGAAATGCTGGATCAGCGCGCCGCCGACCACAGGACCCAGCGCGCCGCCCGCAACCGCCACCGAGCCCCAGATGCCGATGGCGGTGTTGCGCTCGCGCTCGTCCGGAAACGTCAGCCGGATCAGCGCGAGCGTGGCCGGCATCATCACCGCAGCGCCCATGCCGAGCATGCCGCGCGCCAGGATCAGCTCCAGCGGGCCGGGCGCGAACGCCGCGCCCAGCGACGCCAACCCGAAGATAGCCAGCCCCACGATGAACATCAGGCGGTGGCCCACCCTGTCGCCCAGCGCGCCGGTGCCCAAAAGCAGTCCGGCGAGCACCAGCGGGTAGGCGTTGATGATCCACAGGCCCTGCTCCGGGGAGGCGTCAAGGGAATGCTCCAGCGCCGGCAGCGCGGTGTACAGGATGGAGTTGTCCAGGCCGATCATGAGCAGCCCGAGCGAGACCACCGCGAAAAATCCCCAGCGCTGCGCCTTAGTCATGGGCAGATGGTACCGCGCGCAAAAAAGTGCGCCCAGGTTGCGGGACGCACTGTGTTTAGTTGGCGGGCTTAGCGCATTGCGAGGAATGCTGCGCCGATGCCGAGGACTGCCAGGGCCGCGACGACGCCGCCGATGATGGCCGCGACGTTGACCTGGTTGTTAGCCTGCTTCGGGGCCTCGGCCTTGGCCTTGGCTTCCACCTTCTGCTCAGCCTTGGGCTGCTCGGCGGGGACTTCACCCGGCTGGGCGGGGATTTCTTCCGCCGGCACGAGCGCGGTCAGGGGGTGCTCTTCGGCGACCTCGACGGGCTCCGGCTGTTCCACCTCGACGACCTCCTCCGGCTGCTCGATCTCCTCGACCTCAGCCTTTGCGCGGGCACCGATGGACTCGGCGTACGCGCCGATACGCGGGTTGTCGAGTACCAGGGAGTCCCAGTCGGCGGGGACGAGGACCTTGCCCGCCGGGGTGTCGGCGAAGTACGGCTTTTCGGAGTAGTTGAAGTAGTCGAACTGGCGGTCGTAGTTCATCACCGACTGGTAACCGGCCTGCATCGGGGAGCCTTCAGCGATGTCGGTGACGTACTGCTGAGCACCCCAGTGGCGCAGACCCAGGGTGTGGCCGAACTCGTGCAGGATGGTGTTGCGCACCTGCTCGTCGTTCGCACGCCCGCCGGGGTTGGCGACGTAGAAGGAGCTGTCGCCCACCAGCGACAGGCCCGTGGCGTTGGAGCCGGCGCGCATCCGGTCGCCCAGGACGCCGGGGCGGAAGATGTTGGCGCGATCCCCAAGGTTGTTGATGGTGTTAATGAGCTGGAACGCCTCAAACTTGCTCGGGTCGAAGTACGAGTCGCGGTACTCCAGCGTCTCGCCGCCGTGGACGTCGGAGTAGTTAGGGATGTTGGTGTAGTGCTCGCCGGCGTCGATGTGCAGGCTAATGCCGTGGTCGG
>ERZ1031337.147-NODE-147-length-9928-cov-34.733212_pt1 | contig 9928 bp, 7 predicted proteins | sample MGYA00518209_ERZ1031337 | MGnify/ENA primary metagenome ERZ1031337 (study PRJEB33718, sample SAMN03159846) | human skin metagenome | collected 2014-02-25 | study: EMG produced TPA metagenomics assembly of the PRJNA266117 data set (Human skin bacterial metagenome and...
AACCCGGAGAACCCGGAGAACCCGGAGAACCCGGAGAACCCGGAGAACCCGGAGAACCCGGAGACGGCCACCCAAAGGTCGCCAGCAATCAGAAGTGGTGCAGTGCCGTTGCGGCAACCCTACTTTTTCCGGCAGCAATTGAATTGGTAGCTCCAGGCGCACCCACCGCCCAGCCAACACGCTTCCCTAAAGGACGCGCAGTAGCAACCGCGGCGTCTCCCAATTGGTGATGTCAACTCACTGCCAGCCTTGGGTAGCCATTGACCGCGCGCTATCGATTGCCGCGCCAGGCGGACACGCACGTTGGTACTGAAGGGGCAAATCTAGCCTGGGCAACGAGCGAACCCACCTCTCTATTGCGCACTTCACCCGTACCAGCGAGCGGGCCTTCCTTCACACCGAACGTACCAGTAGGGTCACGATCACGCGTAAATCAATGAATCAATGGAAGTAAAAAGAAGGCATGATTCTCATTTCAGTTGTTAAAGTACCGTAAGGCTCACGGCAAAAAAAACTTCTCGTATACCTGATAGCTTTCGGCGCCATGGCCTATGACGTCGAAATATGCACCGCACGTGCGATCGCTCCGGAAGCGACAGAAATCGCGGGTACGCGAGGCGTACCCTTACCCGAGGGATTCTGCTTTTTGGTCAGCAGGGCTGATGGAACGATCGTTCAGCCCGCATTTGAATTCTTAGCAGATGCCCATCTAACGATCGGTCCAAAGCCAAAGCTTGCCTGCAGCAAGAACACGACAGCAGCTATCGCGGCGGACCTCACCGACTTCCATCACTTTCTTGACGCAAGAAAAAAGCTCGTTTCCGACGTAGATGAGGATCTCCTCAGATCCTATGCGGACACCTTGACTGACCTAGACTCAGCGGTGACCCTGGACAAGCTCGCCGCCGCGACTATTCATCGAAGATGGTCGACCCTGACCAAGCTGATCGCATTCTGCGTAAAGCGGGGATACCTGAGAAAGGCACCAGCGCTGCTGAGCAAGCAGACGAAGCGAGGAACTGTTCAAGTTCTCGACGTTGGCGTCGATCTTCCCGGGCTGAACGACGCTGACGAACTCATCACTGCGCTCCATCCCGAGACCGTCGTCGGTATTCTTGACGAACTAGGTCCCAACCCTTTGCTCGAACGGAACGGTCTCGTTGAACTAGCATTCGCTACCACCGCACAGCGACTGATGGCTGAGCTTTGCTATCAAGCAGGACTGAGGCGGGCGGAAGTATGCGATCTGAAAGCGCAGACCGTCCTTGAGACTCATACGAGAGGGCGCGATCCTTTCAGTGCAGTGGCTATCCCCGTCGTCGGGAAAGGTAACAAGAAGCGCAACGTTCCCGTTCCAGTTTGGCTACTCGAGGCGCTGAAGCGTTATGCAAAAGGTGTTCGGCAGCGCCTCATTGACCTCCGACTGGGGTACCACAAGCTCGAGGATCACGGCGTCCTCTTCGTCCTCAACGCAAACAACCGCAAGCATGCGGGCAATCCGATAACCCCGCAGATCTTCGACCGGCATTTCGCCCAGGCCAAGGACAGGCTGCTCAAACGGCTTTCCAAAGAGCTTGACCTGGCTCGCTACGAATCCACGCAGCGCGAGCGGATAACCATTCACGCCCTTCGACACACCTTCGCCTTGTACACGTACATGGAGAAGCGCGCAAACGGTGACATGGATGCGATCAAGTATGTCCAGTCAGTACTGGGACACAGTCTCAGGGATACGACCGAGTCCATCTACCTGCGAAGCGCGAACGCATTCGAGAGCGAAACCAGGGAATCGATCAGGCTGCACCTTGAAGGTCAACCCTTTATGCGAATCGGCGTCGAGGCCTGACGAGCTGGAGCGCGCACGGCTCCGCGGCCAAGGCATACGCACTAATCCTCGCATGTGACCGACTCACCTATCAAATCAGATTGAACACGGATTGGAGCGTTACGTGGCAGGAAGAAGGTCCGCCCAACTGCGGCACGCCGTAGTAGTTGAGGAAAAGGTAGGCAACACAAAGAAATGGGATGTCCGCGAGAGCGCGGGTCGCCTAGAAGTCGCGTTCAGGCGCGCCGGAGACCTGCGCGACAACATCGTCAATCTCAGCCGTTGGAAGGGCATAGGTGCAGCGGCACCGCTCTTCGCCGAGGCGTTCTGTCGAGCTAACAAGAACAGCAGGGAGACGACTAGATCCTCTTCAGCTAACAACATCGTGAGTGGCCTGGTGCAGTACCTAACCGTAAAAGGGGTAAAGATAAGCGGCCCAGACGACACTCCGATGGATCTCGGCGAATCATTTCTAACGTATCTGAAAGGTGGGGATACCACGCACCCGACAGTTCTCTCGGTGCAGACCCAGCGCCACTATTACGGGACCTTCAAGAAGGTCGTTCTTGCACTGCACGAGATGGATCCACGGTGGAAGGTGATCCGTATTCCGCCAAAGCCGTTCGCAGGACTGCCACGGAAGAGCAAGCCCAAAGAGCTGGACCGTGCGGCTTGGGCCAACGTCATGAAGGCGGCTGTCGAGGAATGCATATCGACAATGGACGAAGTGTGGCCGCTTCTAGATAGGGTTCACAGTGCCCTCGCTCAGAAGAAAAAGGGCGACGCTGTATCGCTAAGCGACCCGGCAGAGGCAATTGCTCAAATCTTGGCAAACTTTGACGGTCATCTTCCTCGCCAAGCCGCGGTTCACAAGCTCCCAGGCGTAGGAAAGATCAGCGAAAGCGAGTACTTCCGTCTGAGGAGACTAGCGCACCCCATCGGCGGCGATCTGATCCCATTCTTTCTCGTACTAGCCATGCACTCGGGCTTCAACGAGCAGCCACTTAGAACACTCACCCTAGATGGCATATCGGAGCACTACCCGCTTGGACAAAAGCGAACGGTGATCAAGTCCTCTAAGCGCAGGGCAGGAACTTCCGCTCAGGGCGCGACACAGCGAGCAGCCTTCCCCGCTAGCGATCACCCGCTAGCGCCGGAAAGATTGATCAGTTTCGTGATTGCTTGGACCAAACGAATTAGAGACTACGCTGCTGGTGAGCTTGCCAATGACTTCTTCCTCCACGCCGTTTCCGAAGGCGGGCGGCACAAGCGCCGAGGAATGCACATCGATTCCTACTCAGCCAGAACCGACGACGTGACCACGCGGGTGACCGGTTACATCACATTGTTCTGCAAACGAAGGGGGCTTAAGTACTCTGGCTCCCAAGCAAACAGGCTTGCGTTCTCCGAAGCGGTTGATGGGCTGACCGACGGCGACGCCTTCGAGCTCCGAGCAATGCTAGGCCATCGGCTATTGTCAACTGGCCAAGACAGTTACCAGACAACCACGATGCAGCGTCGGCAGAAGGAACAGCTGGCAGGAGCCCTGACGGCACAGGAGCGTTGGGTGACTTCAAACGGAAAGATTGACACGCGATCCGCGCGGAGTGACCGCGATCAAACGGCAGCAACGCAGGGCTTCTGCTGTGCAGATCCATTCCAAAGTCCTCAACCCGGGCAGCGCCATGGGAAGCTCTGCACCGCCTATGGTGCTTGCCCTGCGTGCCCACTCGCTGCGGCTGACCCAAACGAGGCCTATGCCCTCGCCCGCTTTCTTCAACTGCAGGAGCTATACGAAGAAGCCAGGGCAGACCTTGGCAGCGAGATCTGGAGGCGAAAGTTCGAGAACGCCTACCTTGCTCTCCGCGATTCATGGATTCCGGCAGTGAGCACAGCTGCGAATCAACAATCAGCGGCGATGATCATGCTGACGACCCTGCCCGGACTTGAATAGCTAGGGCGCTAACGCCACTAGCGCGTCCACTCTAGAGAGAAAGCCATGCCCGCACTAAGAAATTTCGAAAAAGCACAGGCAGAGACTCTGCATCCTTCATTCCAAGTGGACTATGACAGTGATATCTGGACCTTCGCCCAGACCACGGTCGGCCAACAGAAGGAGTTTGTCACAGTTGACTGGGCAATCCCGCTGGCGCGTGGAGAATTGCTCACAGACCACAAACACAGAGCACTCCTCGCCGAGCTGAAGTGCTACCTCAAGACCGCCATCATCGAGGACACGGTGCGCATGACGGTTGGGTCTATCCCTGCCACCTACATGGGCTTGAGGGAGCTGGTCAAGTTCATGGGGCAGCGGAAAATCCACTCCCTCTTTGACATTTCGACAGCGGTAAGCTGGGAATATATCGAAGGTCTCGAAGAGCAGTACATGACCGCTGGAGATGACACCGGTCGAGACAGGGCGTGGACGCATGCGACCGCCTACAAACTCATCCACCCACTTACACAGATCTACGAGATCGCGGACAGATTGCGCGCTAGAGGCGGACAAGCACCGTCCGAAGCGCCGTTTGACGGACGAAGGACCTATGACGTCGTGACAGAGCCGCTTGGGCTTGCTCGAACGGGTGGATTGATGCCTGTCCCGGACGAGATCTCCGTACCAATCCTTTCTTACGCATGTGAGTGGATTGACCACGGCTCTGAGGATGTGATCAGACTTCAGGCTGAGGTCATCCCTATGCTCATCGACGCACGGAGTGCCACGGGCGCGAGACGAATTGCCTGTCTTCGTCAGATCAAACGGCACATCGAGGAATTCCAGATGAGTCCGATCCCAGGGACACTAATTTCCTGGCATGAGCCATTGACCGCCATAGATCGGATTGATGACGCTGGAGACGAGCGCGGGATTAGCGGAACTCAAAGCCTGAGACGCCTAATACTGATGACTCAGAGCGCATGCAGTATCTTGCTCCAGGGATGCACTGGAATTCGAGCTCATGAGCTGATTGGCCTCTCCCTGGACCACGATCCGACGCTACAGCACGGCGTGGTCAAGTCAGTGACATCGCTAGACGGACTGATGGAAGTTTTCTCCATTTGTGGCATTTCCGCCAAAAGGGAAGCGACGCGGCATGAGTGGACTGCCGGGCTGCGCCCGTTGGGCACAAATCACCTGCCGATCGTAATAAAATCCATCGAAGTACTGGTGCGGCTAATGGAGCCTTGGCGAGCTCTATCGGGTAGTAAGTCACTGATGCTTAGCTTCTCCCACGCCAAGTCCCTTCCGTCGGGTCCCGATGGAATCGGCCGAATGACAGCCTCCAGAAATTCTCTGCTGCAGCGTGAGTTCGCCGTCGAAGCCCTCACGAAGAAGCGTGGCATCGAAACGACGCAAGCTATCTACGAGGTGAGATCCCTTCGCCCGCAGCGATGGAGGATCACCTTTGCGCACTATGTCTTCCGATCCAAGCCGGAACTAATGCCAGCGCTACGGACGCACTTCCGTCACATGAGCGAGCAGATTACGGATCAGGGGTACATTGGAAACGATGCGGCCCTGCTCGAGAACTTGGAAGGAGAGAGAGTCATGGAGACCTCTCGGTTCCTCGTTCAAATCACGCTTGGCAAGCCAATCGGAGGTGGACCGGCGCAGCGGCTTCTCATGCAGCATGCCGAATCAATGACCGAGGCACTGTCCGAGATGGACGGAGAGACGCTGATCGATAAGGCCGTGGCATACGTGAAGCTCACCGACCTGCGGATATGGACAGGGACTTACGCGAGTTGCCTGATTGATATGTTGCCTGACCGTTCCAGTTGCAACCCACAAGCAAGCCTCCTCACTGTTCGCGCCTCGCCGAACTTCGGCCTACGGTCGCCCGGGCTGTGCGCGGGGTGCAAGTGTTGCATCATCCTGCCAGAGCATAAGGACTTCTGGGAGGATCGCCTCCTGAAAAATCAGGCCATTGTCCAGGCAGAGCGGACCAACTCTAGGAATCAGCCTTCCAAGATTGCTAAGAGTCGTGTTGTTCAGAGTCGAACAGTCCTGAGGATGATATCCAACGCTACCGGGGACGCTTCCGATCGTTCCGGCGAAAGTTGACGACATTGGCTCCATCGTCTCTGTTGGTACTTCTTTTCTGAAGCCGGGACACTGCTAGTTGGAGAGATGCGTTGTGGATGTTGGTCTTGTAAAGCAGAGCCTTTAACCTTGCATTCTCAGCCTTAATCTTAGTGAGCTCTTCAGCCACCGAGCCTCGCTTCTCCTCTTCAGCCAGCTCCTGAATTTTAAGCCAGACGTGCCCAAGTCGAGCGTGCCTTGATCCAAAGCTCCCTCTATTTACCCCTGCTTCGGCAGCGACCGAGGTAGGCGTGATGATCCGATGACCTGCGGCCATCTTTGCTTTCAGCAGTTCATTGGTCGGGCGTCGCTTCACCAGGCGGTCAAGAGCCGCCAAAGCCCTGTCCTCTACTGAGTTGGGTCTGCTCATTTTGCCGTCCGCTGATGTCTCATTAGTAGGCAGATAGCGTACGCCACCTTCGCCGCCCAATCATCTATGTGGACAAGGAGGACCCTGGAATTAATCCTGATGCACTCGCTGCCCGGCGAGATCGACATGCTTCAGACCCAGATGTTCAGCAACGACTTTGGTACAGGGTCTACCGTGACCATCGCAATGACGAAGCGCCGCAAACCATCGTGCTTGATAGGGCGAGCATGGCTAGGTTAGCGGGCTATGGGGCCGGGGTCAGCGTTGAGGTGCGGGAACAGATCACCAACCCTTTCGCACCACGTGTGAGTGCTACATAGAGGTTTTGCGCGCTCATGCTCTCTGGATAAAGGACCACGGCAATGTCTGCCTCGAGACCTTTCAGCAGGAGAGTGCTGCCGACTGCTTTGCGCGCAATGGGACGGCTGAGGTGACGATTTCGCTCCCGGGCTTGAAGCGCGGCTCCCAATAGATCTTGCTCTTGGTTAATAACGCTTCGCATGGCTGATCGACAGCAGTGCAGAATCTCGGGTCGATAGACCCGAGTGCCTGTCTGTTCGGCCAAGGCGTCCACCAGCCGTAAGGCGCTAGCCATGCTCCGCTCGGACTCAAAGGCGACTGCCTCAGCTTCTACAGGAGTTGGAGGGGTCTTGGCTCTCCCTCTACGAATGGTGCCGACACGCGTCACAAGATTTGGCGCGCCGACACCCGTCATCATGAGAGCGGAAAAGGTGGCCAAGTCCTGCAGCGCAGTAGGAGCCTGAAGATTGAAATGCCTCGCGAAGTTGACGAGGTCTCGCATGTCCACGGCTTCTACCGCCATTGCCCCAGGCGTTTGGCTGGTGAGCTGATGGCGCCCTTGGACATTCATGGACTCGCCAATGACCAGAACCGTTCCTTGGCTGCCAGGCGCATTGGTTCGTGCCGCAGTCAGCCTTTGTTGCACCTCACGACCGGCAACCAGCTGGATCCACCGAACGGATGGCGGAGCCGTGGTCAGATCAATGGGTAAGCTCGCCGTAAGAGCATGCCTTTGGGAGAGCAGCCACTGGCCCAGCTCTTCGTTACCTGCAATCTGCCAGCGCCAAGGAGTTCGAAGGCTACCCTCGGCTGGGAAGGATGATTGAACGTCCCGTTCCCAGTGAACCAGCCGATTTCCGCCAAATCCGAAGATGGCCTGTAAAGGGTCTCCGAGGACGCAGGTGGGCAAAAGGGAAGCGAGGGCGGACACGATGGAGTGTTGGACGGTGCTGCAATCCTGATACTCGTCAACCAACAGCCGGGCGTAGGTGGCTGCGATGGGTTGAGCGATATGCCCCGACTCCAAGAGTCTTCGGACTGATTCACGGATCGCGGGATAGTCGCTACTCGCGTTGTTGAGCTTCAAGAGTTCGGGATGATGGCCACTGCGCGTCGGGAACTTGGCGATGAGACGCATGGCGAATCCATCAATCGTCGAGAGTCGATAGGCAGAGCAGGGAACCCCCGCGCGTTTCAAGCGTGTCCTCAACGCGGTGACGCCAGCATTTGTGTGAGTTAGAACAAGGACCGGCCTGTCCCCAGCGTGGGATTTCAGCGCGTCGGCAATCAGCTGAGTTTTGCCGCACCCTGCTGGGGCGGTAATAGATCCGCGTTGGATGGCTAGCAGATCGATGTCAGGCGGCACGGGTAAAGGCCCAGAGTTGGTCTACTACTGCCTTAAAGCTGGCGTCCGCATCGGCGTAGCCGCGAGAGACGATATCCAGGACGATTGACTGGTAAGTCGTGAGAGACTTGAACCAGCTCTTCTTTTTGGTGCGCGAGACCTCGCCAAGCAGTACGCGAATATCGAGCGGATACGGCGACTTCGGCCTCAATGCTTCGATGGACGCCAAGCTTGTTAGACCGTTCGATTTGGCAACCAGCTGTTGGTTCACAAGGTCTTCACCGACACGCTCTTTAGCCTTCAGGAGCAGGGCATCAATTGATGTGTCAGGAAGGCAGAGGAACAGCTCGTCCTCCAACGTCATTCCTGCCCGCCAAGTCGTGAGGCTGCCACCTGATTGGAGATATGCCTCTGCAACACCTGGCGCGGCGGGCTTGTCAGCGTCGATGAAGACGAGGACTCGGTAACCCAACTTCATAAGCGCAGTTGCACGGGCAAAAGCGTTATCCGGAGTGCCTCCGCCTGCGTTGACGTATGCACCACCTAAAGCCAAATAAGATGGTTCTTTGTTGGCCACTCCCCATAGATCGAGGCCACGCACAAATCCCACCTCGCTTGCTCCCTCGCACACAATCACAGACTTCGCCAGGAAAGCTTCCGGGTCAGTCCGCAGCGTGCTTTGAATCTCGTCGGTTGAGCCAGCGGAAATGACGACATGGCCAGCCGGTCGTGGTCGAACCACAAGTAGCTGCTCACCTGAAAGCTCGCGAAGTGCCACAGGGGAGTGTGTTGTGAGAAACGCTTGGAGAGGCGGGGGCGTCTCCTTGGCTCCCAAGGAATCCAGCAGCCGCATGAGCCGATGGGGTTCCAATCCATATTCCACCTCATCCACCAAGGCAATCGGCGCTGACTCCGATGCGGCCCGTTGAAGTCCAGTCACCAAGAGTCGAGAAGAACCCGTACCAAGTGACCGAAGGGGGATGCCTGCCTCGCTGTGGAGCGCGATGGCGCCTTCGCCGATGGAGACGGAGTGCGAATCGAGTAAGGCTTGCGGCATCGACCCGACGTTAACCCCAAGGCTCTGGGCCGTTGTTTGGACGATTCCGAGTGTCTGACTCAGGTGGGGCGACGCTTGAGCGCCAAAGTTGGCGCGTGCCTGACGCGCTGCGAGAGCGAGCTGGGCTCCCAATTCTGCGCGTTCGTCGGTTAGCCGGTTGAGGACCGATCCGCGGCTCCAAGACAAGTTGGAGCTTGCAAAGCTGCCTATACGTGCCGGGGCCAATGCGATTCGTTCTTTCCAAGGCAGGCTTCGTTCCAAGCCTTGTTGAAGCGACCTATCGGAAACCAGCGTCCAGCTGGGCTCAAGGTCCGCCCCGACTTGAAGCTGCAGGGTAAGCACCGTCTCCAGGCCCGCGGCGGGTTCGTCTTCGAGGGTGTCAAATACCGCATCGAACCCTCGCAAGAAGTCCCCATAGACATCAATGTCCATCAGCGATGCTGGCAGTTCCCCGAATGTCACGGCAATACGAATTGGCTCTGAGACATCGAGGCCAAAAAAGTCCATGTCGCCGAAGGAGATGCTTCGTCGAGCACCCAAGCACAGGTCGATGGCATCGAGGATGGTGGATTTGCCACTGTCGCCAGGACCGATCAAACAGTTGATGCCCGGAGCTGGCGCCCAGTCGAGTGCCTTGATGGACCGAAAATTCCGGATGGCCAAATGGCGAATTCGAGGCATGGGGGCGTCCTGTAAGAGGCATGGTCAACGATCCGTGTAGGACGCGGACTGACACCAACTTCGACCACGCCCCTGAGGCAATCCTAGCCCTAAAGCCTTCTGCCAGTCATCCGCTCATTGGTGGAACTTGGCGCCATGACAAAGCTACTTCGCGAACTGCCCCCGCTTTAGCTCGGTAACACCGAAAGAACAGTTCCAAATTCACTTCTTCCGTAGTCGCCTCGCCCCTATACAAGAAGGCTAAGCATCCTGGACGACGGAGGTCC